>JGI24891J29808_1000024_pt1 | contig 220404 bp, 196 predicted proteins | sample FreactcultuFSWF8_FD_29808 | JGI IMG/M metagenome (IMG submission 29808) | reverse complement strand
TCTGATCTACACATTCACAGCCGAGAAACATCAAAATAACATCAAAATGTACACATCCATCGCCCTTCTCGCCGCCTCAGCCGGCCTCGCCACCGCAGCAACATCCTACAAAGCCTCCTTCACCCAATACGGCTCAACAGACACCTGGGGCTCCGGAAACTGTAACGTCGCAACCACAGCCTGCGGTTTCTACACTTCTGTACGCCCTTATTCTCCTCCCCCCATCCACTCCCTGTGTCATGCTAACATATCTCGCAGCCCGGTTACTCAGCCGCAGTATCCCAAAACGAATTCGGCGTAGGCACCGGCGCCGGCGCCGGCCCAGCATGCGGCACCTGCTGGAAGTTAACCGCATCCACCGATTCCTCTGGCAACAGCCTATCCTTCGGCGCTCCTATCGTGGTGCAAGTTACCAATCTCTGTCCTGCGGAGAGCAACCCTCTATGCGCACAAAACGGATTGTCTGGAACAAACCAATACGGCGCCAATTTGAACTTTGACTTGTGTATTGATAGCGGGGCTAGTGCGGCACTGTTTGGTAGCACTGGTGTTGGGTTGGCGGTGGGAAGTGCTGAGCAGGTTGACTGTTCGAGTTGGAGTGGAAAAGTTGTTTCGTAGAGATATCTCGTGAGATCAGACTTGCTGGCCAAGTGGTGATATAAGAATGGAAGATCTTTTTTTTTTTTTTTTTTNCATTAACTGCATTGTGCTGTAGAGGTATCATTGCCCTTGATCTCTCTTTGGCCATATTTTCCAGGCTCAAGAGCATTTTTGTATTTTGACTGCGATGATTTTTGTTCATTCTGTTCTTCGAGAGCGTGGTCTTTTGCAGCCCAGATAGTCCCGGGCATTCCAACATCAGAGATTATATACTTACCACTGTTGTCGTATGTTTAATCTCGTGCCTACGCGCATGAGAGACCTTTCTACTCGACCGGATAGACCAACAAGGAGTAACTTGACGCTGTAAATTGACCAAATACTCGAGTTCAGCGTGTGGTTTGAGGTGGGTGCGATGAGCCTCTCAGAATGCAGTGGACAGAAAAGTACAGCAAACCTCTCTTCGAGAGAGGGCGTGCGTTGTCAGAATGGTCGAGGATGAGACGAAAAAGCGGTAGGGTGAATTGGCGAGAGTGTATCTACAGACCTCGAATCCAATGCACAAGCATTCACATGCCGACTGCCAAAATTGTATCTCTAACACTATGTTTTCATTCATCATTACATCATCAATCATATCTCTAACTCTAGTCCGCCGACAACAAGCCCGCCTGTCTTCTAGAACTACCCTCCGGATATTGCTGCTGTGCTTGTGACCGACTAGCAGTAGTACTAAGTCCCGATTCTTCAGTCTTCCAACCACCTTCATCTCTATCCTCTTGTTTCTGCGGCCATAGAATATCCTTGAGGATGACTGCGCGGATCATCATGCCAAAGACGAAGAACCAGCCTGCTACTAGGAGACAAGTAAAGACGCAACCGAGAATGCGGATAGGGCGGCAGTGGTCTAAAGCGCGCGCGACGGCGAAAGTGGCGGTCTGTGAGAGCGTCAGTGACAAGTACAGACGGTGCAGCGCAGGAGGGGTAGAACTTACGGTCAGCCCAGTATTAGGGAAGATAAAACTATACCACGTCAAAGCAAATTGCAACCTTCCATGCCTGACGCAACTCCAATGCGCGCCGCAAGATACAATAAAGAAGAAGATAGCAAGACCCCATAGCCATATACCCATCCAATTCGCCATCACGAGAGAAATGGTTCCAGCCATTTGTCCCACACCCATGAAGTTTTCTGGTATACAGCCAGGTAGATTTTGACCCATGGTGATGACGCCGGCGATGGTGAAACCAGAGGGACCGACAGAGATGAACATACCAGGACGAAGAGACTCTTTGGGTAGTTTTTGTGTCATCAAGCGGTAGAGGAAGGCAGCATAGACCATGAGGGACATCATGAAGCCTATGCCTTGGAGACAGAAGCCTCCGACGATGATGGGTAAAGCCGTTTCTGGGGCTACTCTTGACGAAAGCTTGCCGGCATGGGGACCTATGATCAGGAGAGGGTAGGCTGGGAAGATCCATACTGGGGTCATCTGAGAGATTGTGTAGGTTTGGGTCGACCACATGACCAGGTAGATGCCGCAGGTAAAGGCGAGGGCGAGACCACAATATATCCAGAACAAGATGACCATCGTTTGCTCCAGCCAGTATCCGGACTTTCCATTACCAACAGCGAACTCCGTGATGTTGGTGAGGATGGTTCCTAACGATACGACAGAGGCAGGCACGAAGAGGGACTCGGTGGGATGGGTGAGCGAAGCCTTGAAGGTCGAAGGGTACCAGTAAAAGCGAAGGGAGATCATCGTGACATTGAAGGTAAAGAGAATGAGGTTGGTGATGAAGAAGATGCTACCGATAGCATATTGGCCATGAAATTCATAAGGCACTGTACGAAATTGATTAGTCTATGCTATAAAGACGGCATTGGACATGTGCAACATACCAGTCAAGATGACATTCGCTAATTGACCGGTCGCCATCGTCATGGTAAACCAGGTCCAGACAAAATGTCTAACACGCTCCTTCAGCGTCAAGAGTATTTTATTGCCATTTAAATCGGCTTCGCTGGTTTGTGCCGAGTCGTCCAAGGATCTGTGTCGTTCCGGACTTCCTGGCAGCGGCGTGCCTGTTGCGTACGGTCTTTGCCATGGTAGATGCATCTTCGACTGTCCGGTCGACCACATGTCCCCGCGCTCGACATCATCGTCATCTCTGTTCTGCATAATGGGCAATGGCGTCTTGCTCATTTGTGTCATTGCACGTCATCCATAATATTCTCGAGAATTGTCGTCATAAAAAGGGCCAGGTTTGTCGTGCAAGTCAGAAAGGATGAGAGTAAAGGAAGCAAGCAGGTCGTGTGCTGCTAAGTAGAATTTGGAAATGTGGCACCGCTCCTTTCTCCCATCTTAGACCCGCGGCGGGACCCATGGGCAAATCCTTGGTGACGAATAGTAGCTTCGTCAAACGGTCGGCCGGTGGGCGTCGAGGTTCGTCTCTGACGTTGCGAGCCTCTTGGACAAGGAATCGACACGGATTCTCGGATGATGTTTGGCCATGGCATCCATATTGCGCTTTTATGCCGAATATCCAGGAATGTCCCACCTTGTCCTGACTCTCGATTCCTGATCGTAACCAAGATATTCGATGCATTGTGTGTTCTTCGGCGGCGGCCGCAGGGTTACGTTAGGTGGAGATAGAGTTGCAACGACTCCAACCTCTTGCTTATTTCCAGGTGTGGGAAGCGAATTATTCCCGGAAGCGTCCGCGAGCTGACTCGTCAGGAGTTGCCAACTGCCGAAGGGTTTTGTCGGCCCCCAAGACTCTGCAGTGTTTCATCACGCTTATCAGAGGCTTAAATCATGTTATACCGCAAAGTCGTTGAGGTTGAGTCGCTGAAGAATTGTTTGACACCTGGGGATTGGACAGTTTGCAGCCTCAAGTTCGTTGCCCGGAAGGTGTTTGCCGATCACGACTTCCTTCCCCACGGACTGGGCTCCGTCTGTGCGTTGCATCTGCACTTCTAAGGAACACAAGTTATGCATGAGAGCAACACATCGAGACGAGAATGCGTGATTGTATTAGGGTCTTCATGACCTCGACGATAGGGAGATGCATTGCCTGTCGTTGGCCTATAGTTCATCCATCCTATGCATCTATCTCTCGTCCATACCTCTTGCCAATACTCCGTATCCCCTTGCTCTCCGGATGTGCTGATGTGACTCCGGTGTCCGATGCACGAGGCTGTCAAGACCTCTTGTTGTTGGCGCAGGTCTAATTCGACAATGGAGACGGGTTCTTCGCTGGCACATATGGGTGATTCGTCGCCAGTGCCGCGTCAGGGGTGACGATTTGGTTGATGTGACGCAGCGAGCAATACTATCGACTGCTCTTTGACAGAAGAATCCGCTCACCTCTCAACCCGATGACTTCTGATTCTTGTCGTTCTCCTCGTTGTCCTCCTTGCCAGCCTCCTTGTCAACCTTGCTGTTCGTCTTGTTGTTGTTGGTGCTGGAGCCAGCGTTCTCCATGGTACTCGACTTGTGCTATACCGGTCCGTGTCAGGTGTCAAACTATGCGTTACTTCGTCAGGGCTTTGATTACCTGACCAACGGGGATTCTGCCAAAGGGGCTGGGCGTTCTTGACCTCTTTGCTGCGTCGCCAGCGGCCGACAGGAGGTGAATAGTGGCCGGGTCCATGAGACCCTCTGTGACGGCCTTTCTAGCAGTCTCCTTTCTGGCTTCTTCAGTATTGTTGGCCATGATGGAAGGCTTAGTGTGTGTTGCGTGTATCGCGACGATATGGAAGCGTGATGCGAGAAGGAGAGAGAGGAAAGAGCGGTCATAACAGACAACCTACATGAGTTTGTAGAATACCAGGCAGCGACAAGGAATATACTAGCACACTTCGATGTGTTGTCGAGCCCATGACTTTCACACTTCCCCTTTGAGCTGAGTTGTACCTTTCGGCGGAGCTCTTTCACGCTCATCTCACAACAGACCTAAGATGGGTTTGTTCCGCCAAAATGCATAAAGCAATCACAATGTTAGGAAATGTCCACTGAGAGCGCTGATTTTAGCGATCGGAGATGCTCTCGTTGGTTGGTCGCATTGAATCACTTTTGACTGTGCCTTTTGATGGGTGCCAAAGGCGGGACTCGGCCGTCTGGAGTAATGGTCAAGATCAGAGATAGAGACGCGCAAATGTATCAAGCGCATGTCTCAGTTCTTGATAAATGCGCAATAATGATGGAGTGTGGGAAAACGAACGAGGGAGGAAGGAGGAATGGTCGGCGTCGACTGTCAAGACTGTCCACGTGAAACCCCACAATTCCAGGAAGGAGCAGCCCTCGGACTTGCACGAATGAACGCATAGCAACAAGCATTAGCATCGCAATCTGGGACAGTCTCGCCATCCATACCTTTTCTAGATGAACAGTGGCGCATGAGTAGCGCGGTAAGGCAAGACTATGGCTCAAGCCTACCGCGATGCGCTTGAACGCACCGTCCAGGACCTCAAATCAAGGTACCACCCTGCCGCCCTGTCGACACCCTCTACCTTAGCTGACCACTGCCGTCCAGGCGCGATGAGCGACGACTACACGCTGCGGAGAGCCTTCTCCACGAAGTCGAAGCTGCTCACAGAGGTATCTATGCGCCATAGCATTCACCTCGCTGTAGCTTCCCTGGCTGACTCACGTCCGCCACAGAACTGTCGGCCGCCCAATTCGCACCCTACTACGTCGAAGTCAACAAACGCATCGCCGACCTCATCCAGAATGGAGCCGATACACACGAACGAACCGGCGGATTGTACGCGCTTTCGCAACTCATCGACTTCAAGGGCGACGATGCTGCTCAAAAGACAACTCGCTTCCATACCGTTCTGCGCAAGGTCATGACGGGCAACGACACAGCTGCCATGGTCGTCGCAGCAAAGACTCTTGGACATCTCGTCTCACCTGGCGGTACTCTCACCGCAGAGCTAGTGGATGCAGAAGTCAAGGTTGCCCTCGAATGGCTCCAGATCGAACGAAACGAAAACCGTCGCTTCTCCGCCGTCTTGAATCTCTACGAGCTTGCGAAGAGTTCGCCTACGCTTTTACACGTCTGGATACCCGACATCTTCGAGGTCATCTGGGTCGCCCTACGCGACCCAAAGGTCATGATTCGCGAATCGGCCGCCAATACCATCAGCCAGTGTTTCGAGATCCTTATGGCCAGAGACCCACAGGCTCGCCAGAAATGGTTGACGAGAACATATGAAGAGATAGACAAGGGCTTCCAACATAACACAGTCGAGGCCATCCACGGTTCTCTCCTTGCACTGAAAGAGTTGTTGCAGAAAGGAGGCATGTTCATGCACGGCCCTCGATACAAGGAAGCATGCGAGCGCATCCTGTCATACAGGGAGCATCGTGACCCTCTGATCCGTCGTGAGGTCGTCTACATTATTCCGATTCTGGCCAGATACGCGCCGAAGGAGTTCTGCAATGGCTACATCCATCGATCCATGTCGCATCTTCAAGGCCTTCTCAAGTCACCCAAGGACCGCAATTTGTCGTTCATCGCCATCGGAAATGTCGCAAACGCTGTCGGCAGTCAAATTGCCCCCTACCTGGACAACATTCTCCTCCACATTCGCGAAGCCCTGAGCGTAAAAGCACGTATCAAGAACACGGATGAAGCTCCGATCTTCAAGTGTATCAGCATGATCTCGATTGCCGTTGGTCAGACTCTGAGCAAATACATGGAAGCTTTGCTGGATCCTATCTTTGCCTGCGGGTTGAGCGATGCTCTTACACAAGCTCTTGTGGACATGGCACATTACATCCCTCCGGTCAAGCCAATCATCCAGGAGAAGCTTCTCGACTTGCTGAGCATGACGCTCTGTGGCAAGTCCTTTGTTCTGCCTGGTCATCCTAGCCACAGCACACCCTTGCCAAGAATCTTCACCAGAGAAGCCAGAGACCAACAGGACCCTCAGCACATTGAACACAAAGAACAACAGATCGCATTGGCTCTCTACACTCTTGGTAGCTTTGATTTCTCGGGTCATGTTCTTAACGAATTTGTCAGAGACGTCGCTATCCGTTATGTCGAGGATGATGATGCTGAGATTCGCAAAGCTGCTGCACTGACCTGCTGTCAATTGTTCGTTAGGGACCCAATTGTCTACCAGACCAGTCACTATTCGATACAGGTCGTTAGCGATGTGATTGAGAAGCTGCTCACTGTCGGAGTCGCTGATCCTGAAGCTGAAATTCGCAGAACCGTTCTGGCCTCTCTGGATGCTCGCTTCGACCGTCATCTCGCAAAGGCTGAGAACGTCCGTACGCTGTTCCTGGCCCTAAACGATGAGATCTTCGGCATCAGAGAAGCAGCCATGACCATCATCGGTCGTCTGACTGCTGTAAACCCAGCTTACATCTTCCCATCCTTGCGCAAGGTCTTGATCCAGTTGTTGACTGAGATAGAATACTCGAACAATGTGAGAAACAAGGAAGAAAGTGCACGACTCATCAGTCACCTGGTTGGTTCATCCTCAAAGTTAATCAAGCCTTACGTGGACCCTATGATCACTGTGCTTCTACCAAAAGCACAGGATTCTAATCCAGACGTTGCATCTGCTACATTAAAGGCCATCGGTGATTTGGCTACCGTCGGTGGTGACGAGATGGTCAAGTACGTCCCGGAATTGATGAAGGTCATCATCGAGAGTCTACAAGATTTGAGCTCAGCCGCCAAACGCAGAGCAGCTTTGAGAACGCTCGGTCAACTTGCTAGCAATTCCGGCTATGTCATCGACCCTTACATTGAGCATCCAGAGCTTTTGTCCATCTTGGTACAAGTTGTCAAGAACGAACCACCAGGTGAACTCCGCAAAGAGACCATCCGCCTGATGGGTATCCTCGGTGCTCTGGACCCGTACAGACATCAGGTCATGGAACAATCCTCCGAGAACCATCTCGTGGCAGATTCACAGACTGTCACTGATGTTGGTCTAATTATGCAAGGAACAACTCCCTCGAATGAGGAGTATTATCCCACGATTGTTATCAACACTCTTCTGGACTTGCTCAAGGAACCTACTCTGGCGCAACATCATGCTGCTGTAGTAGAAGCTGTTATGAGCATTTACAGAACTATGCGTCTGAAATGTGTCAACTTCCTTGGTCTTGTGGTGCCTGGCATTCTCCTCGTCATCCGCACATCGCCAGCAGGCAATATTGAGAAATACTTCAACAACCTCAGTGAGCTTGTGGAGATTGTTCGTCAACACATCAGACCCTACTTGCCAGAGATTCTTGCTACAGTACAAGACTTCTGGGCAGACAACTCTCCTTACCAAGCGACCATGCTTGCACTCATTGAGTCGATTGCACAGTCATTGGAAGGCGAATTCAAGATTTACCTCGCAAATGTGCTACCACTCATGCTGGGTGTCCTTGATCATGATATCACACCAAGACGTCTGCCTTCCGAAAGAGTGCTACATGCGTTCCTCGTCTTCGGTTCAAGCGCGGAAGAGTACATGCATCTGATCATCCCCGTCATCGTTCGCATGTTCGAGAAGCCAGGTCAGCCCACGCATATCCGCAAGCTGGCCATTGAGACAATTGGCAAGCTCTCAAGACATGTCAACATTTCCGAGTTTGCTGCAAAGATCATTCATCCTTTGTCACGCGTCTTGGCAGGTTCAGAGACTGGCCTGAAGCAGACTGCTCTGGACACCTTGTGCGCCCTGATTTTCCAGCTTGGTCCTGATTACATCCACTTCATTCCGACCATCAACAAGATTCTTGTCACTCACAAGGTTCCCCACACCAACTATGCATTAATTGTCAGCAAGTTGCAGAAGGGTGAACCACTACCTCAGGACCTGAGTCCTGATGAGCGCTACAAGACCTCTGCCTCGGAAGAGGTACAGAGAGGTGTTGATAACCGCAAGTTGGCTGTGAATCAGCAGCATCTCAAGATCGCTTGGGCAGCCAACGCTAAGTCGACCAAAGAAGATTGGCAAGAATGGATGAGACGATTCAGTCTGGAGTTGCTCAAGGAGTCGCCACAAAACGCCCTTAGATCATGCTCGCAGCTGGCCAGTTCTTACCCCCCTCTTGCAAGACAACTCTTCAACTCGGCATTTGTGTCGTGCTGGACTGAGTTGTATGATCACTACCAGGAGTCGTTGGTCCGCTCCATCGAGACTGCTTTGACATCACCACACATCCCACCTGAGATTTTGCAAGTTCTTCTCAACCTTGCCGAATTCATGGAGCACGATGATAAGGCTCTGCCGATTGATGTTCGCACTCTCGGCATGTACGCCGGAAAGTGCCACGCTTTTGCAAAGGCACTCCATTACAAGGAGCTCGAGTTCAATGCCGAGCAGAATGCTAGCAATGTTGAAGCTTTGATCAGTATCAACAATCAACTCCAGCAGACTGATGCAGCCTTCGGTATCTTGCGTAAGGCGCAAGGCTACGTGGACGTTCAGATGAAGGAGACATGGTTCGAGAAACTGCAGCGCTGGGAAGAGGCTCTGACCGCGTACCAACGTCGTGAGCGTGACGAACCAGATTCGTTCGAGGTCATCATGGGTAAGATGCGCTGTCTTCACGCCCTTGGTGAGTGGGAAGTCTTGTCGTCTCTTGCTCAGGAGAAGTGGATGCACGCCTCGTCAGAGAACCGCAAGTCTATTGCAGCTTTGGCTGCTGCCGCCGCTTGGGGCATGGGACAATGGGAGCTCATGGATGGCTACTTGTCTGTCATGAAGCTGCATTCTCCTGACAGATCATTCTTCGGCGCTATTCTCTCTATCCACCGCAACCAGTTCGACGATGCTCAACTGCACATCAACAAAGCAAGAGAGGGGCTGGACACTGAACTCAGCGCACTCCTCGGAGAGTCCTACACAAGAGCCTACAGCGTCATTGTCCGCGTGCAGATGCTGGCCGAGCTGGAGGAGATTATCGCATACAAGCAGAGCTCCAGCGATCCTCACAAACAGGAACGCATGCGTCTCACCTGGACAAAACGTCTCAAGGGCTGTCAAAAGAACGTCGAAGTCTGGCAACGAATGCTCAAGGTTCGTGCGCTTGTCATCTCTCCACCGGAGAACGCAGAGATGTACATCAAGTTTGCCAGCATTTGTCGCAAGGCCCAGAGGAACGGCTTGGCTGAAAAGTCGCTCAATTCCCTTCTTGGTTGGCAGGGCTCTCTTATGACCCCAGAAGGTCAAGAGCGCACCCTTCACGCGCCCTACCCTGTTCAATATGCCGTGTACAAGTACATGTGGTCAAACGGCTACTCCTCTGGCGCCTTAACCGGTTTGAGAGACTTTACCGAAAGACTGCGCATTGACTACGAGCAGCGTACACTGGCTGTCACAAATCCGAACACCAACGGCATGAATGGTATGAACGGCACGAATGGCGTCAACGGTACCCAGTTCCCAGCAGCTGGTGTCAGCCCTCAGATCTCCGAGAAGGATGTCGCTCAACTGGCCGATTGGCAGAGACTGCTTGCCAGATGTTACCTGAAGCAAGGTGACTGGCTCAGTCTGCAGATGCGCGGGGAGTGGGACGCTCACCGAGTGCATGAGATAAGATCCTCGTACAAGGCAGCAACTCACTACAACCAGGACTGGTACAAGGCGTGGCACGCTTGGGCTCTTGCCAACTTCGAGGTCGTCACAGCACTCACAGCCAACAAAGATAGAGGAGAAGCCGACGGTATGCAGAGACGCTACATCCACGACTACGTTGTTCCTGCCATTCAAGGCTTCTTCAAGTCGATTGCTCTCTCGTCTTCAAGCTCGTTGCAAGATACTCTGCGCCTGCTGACTCTGTGGTTCAACCACGGTGAGCACCAAGAGGTCACCTCAGCTGTGACCCAGGGCGTCACTACTGTCAGCATCGACACATGGCTTGAGGTCATTCCTCAACTGATTGCTCGTATCAACCAGCCGAACAGACTGGTCAAGGACTCAATCCACCATTTGTTGTGTGAAGTTGGACGAGCTCATCCTCAAGCTCTTGTTTACCCTCTGACCGTCTCGATCAAATCTGAAGACAGAGACCGTTCAAGAGCTGCCAAGGACATCATGACCGCCATGGAACAACACAGTCCCAACCTTTGCAGACAAGCCGCTGTTGTCAGTCATGAGCTCATCCGTATCGCTGTCCTCTGGCACGAACAATGGCACGAAGGTCTCGAAGAAGCTTCCAGACTATACTTTGGTGATCACGACATCGATGGTATGCTTCGCACCCTTGAGCCGCTGCATCGCATGCTTGACGAGGGCCCTGAGACTTTGAGAGAAATATCATTTATCCAAAGCTTCGGACGCGACCTCGCAGAAGCCAGAGACTGGTGCAACAACTTCAAGCGTACGAATGAGGTTGGTGATCTCAACCAAGCATGGGATCTTTACTACGGTGTTTTCAAGAGAATCGCCAGACAATTACCTCAACTTGCGAATCTCGAGCTGCAATACGTGTCGCCTAAGTTGAAGAACGTTCACGACCTCGAGCTTGCACTTCCTGGTACCTATAAGAGTGGCAAGGAGATCATTCGCATTCTCTCTTTCGATCCGTCCTCGACCGTCATCCAGTCCAAGCAGCGTCCAAGAAAGCTCACACTCACTGGCAGTGATGGCGGTACTTACCAGTATGTCCTCAAGGGTCATGAAGATATTCGTCAAGATGAACGTGTCATGCAACTCTTCGGTCTCGTCAACACATTGCTTTCGCATGATCCTGAGTCACTCAAGCGTCACCTCAATATTCAACGCTACGCGGCTATTCCTCTTTCGACGCAATCTGGTCTGCTCGGATGGGTACCTAACAGTGACACCCTGCATGTTCTCATCCGGGATTACCGTGAGAGTCGTAAGATTCTTCTCAATATTGAACACCGTATCATGCTTCAAATGGCACCCGACTACGACAATCTCACTCTCATGCAGAAGGTTGAAGTCTTCGGCTATGCTCTGGACAACACTACTGGTCAAGATCTTTATCGTGTGTTGTGGTTGAAGAGTAAGAGTTCCGAGGCCTGGCTGGAACGTCGAACAAACTATACGCGCTCCCTCGCTGTCATGTCAATGGTTGGTTACATCTTGGGTCTCGGTGATCGTCATCCCTCCAACTTGATGCTTGACCGCAACACCGGCAAAATTATTCACATCGATTTCGGTGATTGTTTCGAAGTCGCCATGCACCGCGAGAAATACCCCGAGCGTGTACCCTTCCGTCTCACACGTATGCTCACCTTCGCCATGGAGGTGTCGAACATCGAGGGAAGTTTCCGCACTACTTGCGAACATACAATGCGTGTGCTCCGCGAGAACAAGGAATCACTCATCGCCGTGCTCGAAGCGTTCATTCACGATCCTCTGCTCACCTGGCGTTTGGGCAACAAGAACTCGCCTCCAGAGCCTTCCTTCCCTTCAGAGCGTCGCACATCAATCATCGGCGAATTGGATTCTGCCCCACGGAGCACACCAGGAGGTCGCAAGCGTGCTCCTCCTGGCGGCGAAAACATTCCAGGCGAAGGCAAAGAAGTTCAAAACGCCAGAGCCCTGCAGGTACTTGCTCGCGTCAAGGAGAAGCTCACCGGTAGAGACTTCAAGAAGGATGTCGAGTTGGCCATTGAGGAGCAAGTCGAGAAGTTGTTGTCCGAAGCGACAAACTTGGAGAATCTGTGTCAACATTATGGTGGATGGTGCAGTTTCTGGTAATGGACTATTCAGGAGGGAGGGACGTGACTTGGGAGGTCTGGTGCCAGGTGGGAAACATGTTTCGGGTATCTTTGATTCGCTTTTCTTCGGTGGCTGGGCTGTGAGCTTTTACGTGCATAGCGGTGGCGTCTGCTGTTTTGATCAACTTTCTAATTAGTCGGCTCATATTCTCTTCTCGGTATGTAATGGGATATTGTCTTCTGCTTTCTGTCCACGTATCCGATGTGTAATGTGGTAGGAAGTCCTCAATCACTTTGTGCTTCAACACACGATGACGCGTCCAGTGGGATGTTCGAAACCGAAATCCTGCGGTATAATTCATCATCACGCCGTGAGCTTTAGATCATCTTTGACCAATCAGACATAAACCCTCACATCAAGCAAAAGTACCATGCGTGCACTATGGCATGGTTAAAGAAGTGTAATACAAAAATGATTAACGTAGACGTAGGAGCACAAGAAATGCACTAGAACCGAGCTCTTAGTCTAGCAAAGGCTCCTTACAACAGCGGTCAAAAGGTATAATGATTTTTGGTTTTCGATGTAGGTCTAAAGAGATTAGGGGGCAGTATCGCTCTCAATGGACATGTACTTAATCATTAAAAGCATCCTGCCTTTTTGTAGTCATAGTTACAAGGCCTTATAGGCGAGAGGGAGTTCGGCGCCGGGTCAACTTCTTTCCGGTTATGTCTACGTTATACATTGCAAGTAAGATATTTAGACAGGGTCATACTCCCAACATTCAACCAATGCAAACCTCCACCGTCTGATCGAGAGTTTTCCACCCCTATTCCTCAGACAACCTTTCTTGGCACCGTGTTGTTAATCTACCACATCTCATCACCACCCTCATAACCCTGCTATTCCTCCTCCAAACCTTCCAAAGCTCGTCTCAAACACTCATCTCTACTGCAACATCCTTGTGCTAGGAAGTGGAAGTTTTGGTGGTTGTTGTATTGGATCCAGAGGGACCAGGTGTTGCGGATGCGTTGGATACGGATGGTGGGGTTGTGGTGGTAGGGGTGGGTTTTGCGGAAGAGGACTGAGGGGGCGTGATTAGTGGTGAATTTTCAAAGGGAGGAAAGTTGCGAGGGGGTAATGTTGGGGAGTGGAGAGAAGCTTACTCAGGATTTGCTTTATGGTTGGTGTGTACATTTTGCTGTTGAGATGTTATCTTCGTGCTTTGACTCGGTGAAATGGATGTTGAATATGCTGTTGTTGGGTAGTTGTTGAAGAGTTGTAGTATTGATGCTCGAGGCCATCAATGAGCAGGTGTACTCATGATATGTAGCTCCTGGACTTGACGATTTGAGGTGCTATTTCGAGTTCGAAGTCCCGATTGTCTTGCACTTGCTCAGAGTTCTGCGATGTCTTTTTCCGTGGGAGAGTATAGTAAGACTGTCTGAGACACATCGCTATGTCCATTCGTGGCTGGCCGTAAAGACCATGACTTACGAGTCTCGAGCTGACCGTATTGATCCGTCCAGCTTACGCTCCTGACTAGGCTCTGGCCAAAGCAGTTGCTTGGAAAGTTACTCGAACTCTTATGATATTTACATGTTTTCATACCAAATCATGTTTACACCCCGGAAAGAAAGGCACTTAGATCGGTTCTCGCGTCGAGCACCGCAAAAGAACACAGGGTTCACATTTTTGAGGCGGATTCATTGAGCAAGTAGCAAATCAATGGCGACATTATCTTTGAAGTTGGACTCCATACTGATCTTCGAATACGCTATACCATCATCACTTGTATCCTGTATAGAGAGTGCTCATCAGCTGACTCAAAACGTGTACATCCATCTTGCTCCGGATTTTGTCGCCCAAGATCTGTGATGCTTCATTCAAAACGAACTGCCTGCTGACCTCATTCCCGTACAGCTCTTCTTCTCCACCATCATAGTAGACCGTCAGATTCCATCCACTTTTTCTTTGTCTGATGACGACCCTAGGGTTGGTACGATTTGGGTACAATTGGCAGTATTGTTCTAAGTACATGTCAGTACTCCATAAGACCAGCTTTCTTTCTTTCCAGCGTGGAATCTACTTACGGACGATTCTCTGTGGAGTAACTCTGGATGTCATGACTGATGGAAAGCTGGGTGAATCTTATGATAGAGGAGTGGTATCGTTGGAATGCTTCGAGCAGGAAATAGATAGTGAAAAGCTCTAATGTGTGGATTATATGTCCGCCGGGTAATGTGTTCTTGTATGTATAACTATGATATCAAATATCGAAGACATCCTACTCCGTTTCTAGACCCTTTGGTGTTTGTCTTCTCGAAAGTGAAACATTGTTGGAGTGTCTAAGACAGTTCTAAGATGTGCTTGACAAGGATAGAATATGTCAGACAGTGCACAATTATGGCTCCTCCAAGGTCTGCACAGAAGTGTCCGAGCTGCTATTGTTCCTCTTAAGAAGTTTAACGCAAGGCTCTGGCAACTTACTAAGACGTTTGGTCTTGTTCGAAATCTTGCTAGCAACAAATTCTCTCGAATCTTGACAGCTACTCCAATTGGTATCTGGAAGATGCGATGACAGGGTGGAATATTCCTATTCCCACATAGATTCTCAAACATGACGACGATCGGTATGGCTAATCTATAGAACTAAGTAGCCTGATACCACGGAGGACTTTCTCATTGAAAATGTCATCTCCATGTTCGGATGTGGCCAGCAGGACATGAAGAAAGGACGAGGTGAAGATTGCAAATATATGCCCTTCAAATCGTGTCCAACCCTCAAGCGGCTAACATCACTCTTCTGCCGCCTCATCTGTACCTCTCCAACGCTCATCAATTCCATCTCGAGTTCAAAGTCTCCATAGCTCCCCTGAGCGCGCCATTCCTACTCCAACATGCTTCGGCAAGAACGTCGTGACGACCATAAGTCATGAGGACATAGGCTCTCCAGCTTCCGTCGTGATCGCGTTGGACTTTCATCTGTGGGGAGCATTTGCAAGGGTACAGCTGGCAGTACTTCGCTGTTGGTCTGCGTGTTAGTGGAGAAAGAGAAATGGAGAGATGGAAAGGAAATGGTTGAGATGGGCGACTTACTGAGGACTTGATTTTGGGTGGGAGTGTACATTTTGGTAGGGTCTGTTCGGAGGTGTGTGTGGGTGGATTGCTTGTGTGGGTAGAGTGGTGGTTTCGATGAATGGTATTGTGTATGAAGAGAGAGTGGCCTTTTGCTTTTATGTTCAACAGGCTTGACAGATGCGTGAATGTATCCTGAAGATCTGAGATATTTCCTGAGTGTCTTGATCTCTCGATATTCTACTCTTGTTGTTTTCTTTGTACTTAAAGTGGAAGAACCAAGATGTCTGAGACAATTCAGGATCATTGTCGCTTAGCTTGGGACATTCAAAACTAAAAACTGAACCTCCAAGTCGGCAAAATCTCATGATGCATATGATGTGGAGGATCTTTACTAAGAGTCAGCTGTGCTATCCGAGTTGATGAGATGTAGTGGATTAAGGTTACCGAGGATCTTGCCGTGAAGGTCCACACGGCTTGGTATCACATTGCCTTGCTGGTCATTGATTGTAGTCGTAACGATGAAGGTTTGTGCCTTTTGTCTGATATGTAAGTGTAGAGGGGAAAGAGGGAATTGAAGCAGCGAGACAAAAGTTGATAAAGCCACCTAAGATAATCATCTTTGTTGTTGCCAGACCCTGCAAGCCACTTTGCACTTCTTCCAATTACTACGAATGCGTTGCAATCTCGTAACCAGATTTTTCAAAAGCCTAACAATTTCTGAGAAGCTTCGATAGCCCACGCCCTCGTTGACTCAAATATCTCTAAGAAGACCAGCCTTAGTGACGTTCAAGAAGTCTCTGCCTTGCGCGTTCTTGGCGACCAACCCATCCGTACCTTCCCATAAACTGACACCACCGAACTTGCTCTGAACAAGCCTCCTCCCAGTGAAAGTAGCATTGACGAAAGCGTCCGGCTCCATGAAACCAGAGTTACTGTTATTGAAGCTCAGTCCACCAAGATAAACTCGTGGGTATGTTGATCCCAAGTCGCTGTTGATCGAGTTCAGGTAGTTGTACCAGGTGCTGACGGACTTGTTGAAACCTTTGCTACCAAAGCAGCATGCTTTTGCGTTGTAGAAGCGAGGCCAGACGAAGTTGGCGTTGGCGTAGAGACCGTAGGGCAGGACCGTGTTGTTGGCGCACAATGGAGCTGCACTGATATAGCGTTCTGGCGATGACGATCTGAAGTAAGACTGTAGGGAAGATGCCAGGGTATCCATGTAAGTTGTGTCAGCCCCAGACTCGAAGTCTGTGGAAGGTTAGTCGTGCTGCTTTCCGCTCCAAACGAGTCTTCCAATCTTACCGAAATCGAAGCCATCGATGGCTACATTTCCGAATGGTCTCAGCGCTGTTGAGTTGGTTCCAGCGCCAAACACGTTCCAAAGAATGCTCGCGGCTTCATGAGCGTCACTGACACTGTCAAGAGTCAAGTTGCTGACCGATCCACCCAGACTGATGAGCACTTTCTTGCCCATACTCTGACAGAACGTGATGTTGGCCGCCATGTCCGGACAAGAAACTCTAGTCTTGTCCGTGACTGTGGCTGGAGTCTTGCAATATCTGGTAAATCCGAATGATGGAAGGGCAGTAGGTCCATTGAGCTGGCGTACGAATCCCATGACGATCATGTCAACATTACTGTTGGTACACAAATCGTACAAGGAAGGGCTGTCAGTGTTTTGCGCCTTGCCATAGTAGACTGCAAGGTTACGAGAAGTTGGGCTGAATTGGTAGTTTCCAGAGTCGCGATAGGTCAGTTGGCGAGGAAGCGCTGCAGGGCTAGCAGATGCCCAAGAAGTAAGCGCCAAAGCACAAAGTAGTCTTAGAGTGTTTGATGGCATCTTGTGATAGTGTCGTTGATCTGCAACTGACTGTGGGCTTATATCAGATATCTATACCTACGAAACAGCCACTGACATACTTGCGGAGCCTGATACGAAAGTCTAAGATGCATTCAAAGTTGGTCAAAACTCAACAAAGGACGCGTCTCTAGTCAAACTGATGCATGGAGCAAAAAATCAAGATTGTAGAGCCGTGGCATAGCATGGCATAGGTACATACCCTTGGCGGGTGGCTGGCAAGGGATAAACTTTAATTGACCGCCACAAAAGCCTCGTGTATAACGTCCAAGAAAGCGTGACATTTTGGCGACTACGCGAGTTCACCGTCAGACAAGCGTGTTTACTCGCGATTGTATGACGATGCAATGCTCAGTAGCATGGGGCTTTCCGTGAAGAGTCTCCCTACTGCAATGTGTCATTGTCGAAAAGTCCCGTGACACGATCAATTCTGCTTAGAAATCAGCCAAGCCCCAAACATCATGCATTAATTTGTCAAGTAACCTACATCCCCATGTCGCATCTTCTGACAATAGGCCGTACGCCCAGAGCAACAAGGCATACATGGCTTCCTGTTGGGTATCGTAAAGCCTGGGTGTTGTGTATAGCAAGCCGTAGGTCTTGCTGTGCAGCTGAGCCGCCCAGCGAGCGAAAACGAATGGCGTTCGGATTTGGACATGTAGGAGCAGTGGCGTGATGGTCTCGAGCTCTGGAAGATGTCCTTGTAAGGTTCCTATGGGATTCAGATTGAGCAACCTGGAAAGACCAATGGATGTGGGAAAGCGGATGATGCTTACCACGAATTTTGTTCTGTAGGCGGCGAGCGTTTCGGCTGATTGTAACACGCTGAGATGGCATTGTGGTAGTGTTAAGCACGAGAAGTTGGGACTCTTCGAAGGTTGGATTTTGATGATAAGACTTCCGGGACTGCTGCTAGGTTCGGTGTTGATATACTTAGTCTTGCCATCTAAATGCATTCGCAGTAAGACAGACAAACTCCAGCGACAATGGAGATGTCTTTGTCTTAGTTGGCACTGTCGTGGCATGAACATGTCTCAGGTGAGGTAGGAGACGTCTCGCTTTCTGTCATAGTGACAATCTACATGCGTATAAGGTATGTTAGAGGTATGTGCACAGCCTGACGTGCTGGGATATTTCAGAGCCCGGACACGTAAAAGAGTATCAACGATGAATGTGGGCAGAATGATCAGAGTTGCCACCTAGCATGCTTCTTCCGCCACGATGAGCGGTACACTCGGTCTTTTCACCACGATTACACATCGTACAGAAGCCCAAGATCAAGCAGTCGAGGTTTCATACTCCAAGAAAGTGGGATGCCCGAGAATGAACGTTCAAGATAAGGATGACATGCCTGGATTTCCTTGTCTTGGCATCCACTTGCCGGCTGCATCTCGGGAGCCGGATTTGACCGGCCCGAGCCCGAGCCAGCACCCCGAGCTCCTTCTTGATCCAACAGACCACCGTGCCCTCTTTTGCTATAACGATCATGGCCTACACTTGCACTGCTTCAAGACGCATGCTAAAGTGATGGACATACATCTGATTGTTTGTGATCAGCGTTGAGAGAGGGACGCTGCTTGTCTTTGGTTATGTCTGCAGCCTGCTTGCGCGTCCGGCATCGAACCTTTCTGAAGTGTTAGTAACAAGAAAAGCTGGTCACTTAACGCCTGTAGGCAAAACACAAACATATGGTCAGTGGTAAGGTTTTCTTTGATTTTGGACATATTGATGTTTGTGCCACCAGCACGAGTGTTCCTTTGTGTCTGAGACTATCTGTTTCTGTCTTTACGCCGACGATAACGGAGATGTCTCACAGGCTGGACAGCCTACTTGGTAAGTGCAATGCCATCTTCCTTGCTCTTGTCCCAAACGATCTGGCTGACGAAGTCGAACATGTTCTGCAGGGCGGAAGTGGCGCTGCTGAAGCCCTTTGTAGATCTCCAGAGCATGTCGCGATCGTTTCCGTATACCACGACCCACCAGAGCTTGTTGTGCGTAGCGACGGTGACAATGGGATCTTTGTGGTCGGGGTGAGTGAAGCGGAGATTCTCTGCGTTACGGAGTCAGAAGCAGTGTTCGGGTGTGCTGACGTGTTATCGAGGAGGTCACCTACCGACGATCTGTGCACGAAGGTCCATCATTGTGGTCTCAGAGGATGGCATCTTGAGAGGACTAGGATGTGGCATCTTCTTGACCTGCGGATGAGGCGCTTTTTGTGATCGGACAGAGTTGTCTGATGCTCGATGGAAGAGGCGGTGTTACCGTTCAAAGGCGAAGCGGACAATACAAGCTGCGAGTAACGATGTAGAGAGGCGAGGTGATAATGGGGAGGCCAGATAGGTAATCTTTGGCGGTGGAGATGACTTGCACTGGCGCTTGATCTTCAATCTGATTATTGTCGCGGTTCGAAGCTGGAAAGAAGTGAATCCGCGATGTGTGAGAGTCGGTTGCGTCAAGTGAAGCAGATAATTAGACGACACACGCAGCAGTCTCTATTTCACGACGCGTCGCACTCGGTTTATTCTTTCTTCCAATCACCACTCAACACACACAGACACAAACGACTCAACAAATCATCACCATGACGCTCATGCAATTCAAACCCAGCTTCAAGGTCATGAACTCTTCCACCAGCGGCATCACCGGTCTGCGCGCCCAGATCCTCGGTAAGTAAGATCCAACGATCTCTCCTGAAATCGACTAACCCTCCCCAGCAAACTACAGCATCATCGACTCCGAGAATGCCGACGCAGTCCTCATGATCATCAAGCGCAAGAAGAACGAACAGGAGCTTCTTGACTATCCCGTCGTCACCTACAACACCGAGGAAATGTCCGAGGCTTTCCTCGTCACCCACCCCAGCAAGGGCAAGAAGGTGTTGATGAGCAAGTCAAGCCCTTGGGGAGACTATGAGACTCCTCTTCACAAGCTCCTCGATCAGACTGCCGAACTCGCGGGCCACAAGATCAAGAGTGATTACAAGTGATTGTGATCTGGCGGCGCCGGATGTCTTCATCGGAGATGGACCCACAAGAAGTAACCTCTGCCGAATGGTATACACATAATCCAGTCATCATGTAGACGCTCATGCTGACTCTGCTGCAGCCTGCAGACCATTATGCCACTACTAGGAAAGAGACCCAAAATTGATGAACACCATCAACGGTGAGAAACAATAGTTCACTCACAGAATATGAAATGCCATAATTCTTGCCCAAAATTCTTCTACTACGTGTTCATATGTCAATCAAGTAATGTCGTGTGAGTAAAAATGAATCTTTCCGCCATGTTTTACGGGTATGTGGTTTTCTTGTATTGGTGTCATGGTTGAATGTCATGGCACCGGATGTCTTTTACTGACCTGAAAGAAATGGGAAAGGCAAGATTGACAGCCCACTTCCGGCAAACATATTGTGCAAACGTAAATCAGACGGCTATGTGTGTACGTGCTATCTTGGTCTTAATGCAAGCCGGCTTCGCAAGGGATGGTCTTAAGCAAACGGATCGCAAACTTGGGAAGAGGGGTTACAAACGACTTCCGCCAGTTTTCCGACCCGCATATAGATCCTCTTTCCTCCCTGATCTTTCGTCTTTTCACCTGCCAACCTTCTATCCAGACTAAATTACCCAAAATCAGAAAACATGACTTCAGCAGGCACTTCCAGCATGTCCGACTTGCATGTACAGATCCGCGGTCAGTCCCACCACAAATTTTTATCCGATGGAGATATTGAAGCTGACGGCATGGAAGAGAACTACCAGTTCATCAATGAATGCAGTGACTATAATGACAACATTCTCATTCTTGTCGAGTGTCGCAAGAAGTCCGAGGACGAGATGCGCAGCACCGGCCCTTTCGAAAACAAGTCCGACCACTACTACCAAGCAATCTTGATCGACAAGAACTTCGACGATGACCAAATCATCTTTCGCGCCCGCGAGAACAAGATCAACACTCCTGAGTCTGTTCTTCGCGTTCTGTTCGACTGGTCTTGCAAGGAAGTCGCCAAGAAGATTGACAGCGAGCCTGGTGCAATATGTAAGCCAGTTGGAGTGAGCTGAGCATTCGTTTGGACATTAGCTGATTTCAAGTTGTGAGCTAGACAAAAAGCGCGAGCGGGTTGAGACTCGTTCAGTACGTGAAGCTCGTGAAGCTTTTGACCTCAATAGGCAGTTCTGATCATCGCTTCAGACAGTAGTTCTGTATTCGAAGAGCCTGCTGTGATATCTGATACTTTATTTGCACAAACATGCTCGTGATCTACATCCCATCTTCCTGAAAGTGACCAGTTTACCGAACTACAATCCTCAACAGATGATGCTTCCCAATTGATCATGACAATAATGGGGTGTAGGTATGCTTGCTATTGGACAGTGGTATTGATAAACCTGTAACGAAAGTGACTCTCTCGACCACAATAAAAGCCCCCAGATCCAATCATCCAAGGAAATGGAGATCACGCATCTCCCTCCCACGAAGAACTGCAAGCCCTAAGCACGGCAAGACCTTACTCATTGAGCTCAACTCTCATCTTCTCAGTCTTCTCGTAAACCCACTCGCTCGTAGTCTCGAGCAGAAAACGCAATGCTCCCTTAGCGGTGTCCCGGCTTTCGTTGGTGCTCATAAGTACCCGGTTGTCCTATGACCAAAGAATTCCGAATGGCCCACCAGCGGCGGTCTTTGAAAACGGTGGTGACTCTGGCCTTTGATACTTGGGGACGGCAACGTAGAGGTTCTATGCCAAAGGTTGGTAGTTGGCTGCAAGCAGTTTGGAAGATCTCAAGAGATGGTTACCAAGGATATGATTGGCATAGTCCATCATGTTGTTCTTGGGGGCTTCTATTAGAAGCTAATGATGATGATGATGTTGATTTGGTGTGTGAGGCTTAGGTGAGGATGTTGTGGTTGAGAATTGCGCGCGAGAAGATGGATCTTTATACAGGGGTCAAGCCTGATGATTAAAAAGGATCTATTTCGAAGCTATGCAGAAGCTCATGGATACGCATAAAGTTCTCCATCTTCAAAAATTGTTTGCTGGCTTTATGGGAGAAGCTTTCTGTGAGAGCAAAGTCTTCCTTTAGAGTCGTCCTTGTGTTTTTCAAGAGCAGGGCCCCTATTGAACAAATACTGAGCCATGAAATGCTTTTCATCATTCGGTGGCTAAAGAAACAGATGTTTCCAGAGGGCTTGGAACACCAGAATCAGCCATAGGTATCTTCTGTTGATCTCATGAATGTTGAAGATCCTTGCGAATCTGTAGTGGAAGTTTCTGCAACAAACCATCGATGCGCTACAAAAGCCTCAAACCCGTTAAATGGCCACTGAGTATCAGGTTACACGCTTTACAAAACTCTAGTAGCTATTTCTGACTTCCATCGAAGCGTTCCAATGCGAAGTATTGCCTATATGAGCATCTCCATCTCCAACCACAATCCACAATCTGGCATATCACTGGAGAGCTCAATCACCACCTCAAATCAGTTTTATGAAAACTCTTGACAACGATGTTCTCGCCATCAGGACACAGATCGGAATCAAGATCTCCAAGATGAGTATGTTCCAGTCACATTTAACACCTAACAGTTAGAGTGGGATCTGGCTTCCTTCTCTCGATGTGGCTATAAGGTTAAAGGCAATCGTGAGACTTTCCAGCTTTCATTAAATGTTATCTGTCTATCAAACACTACATTAATGAGCATACAAGATATACTTTTAGTCGCTTGCCCCCTTCTTGTGTGTCGAAGAGTGTTCACTAAGATCTTCTCTTTCCTGTCCTATCCTACAATCAAGAGGTGCCACCGAACTCATGTCTTCTCCGAGCAAATAGACTCCCTAGCGAATGTATTTCTAAACTTTGCTAATGACTTTCGAACATATACAATGGTGTAGAAGCAGCTCGTGTCCATTATCTGCTTCTATCAATATCTCTGATCAGTAGGAAAATGCTTCTATGAAAGCGGGTGGCAGGTGGACCCCGGACATCGCTCAACCTCACTTTACAGAATGTAAAGACAATGAACAGGAGGGTAAGAATGTTTTGTAAAACCATATACTCGAGTGTGTAGATGGCGGGAAGAAGGTGAACAATGTCATTAAAAGGCATGATGCAGTAGGAGGAGATGTATTTCTCGTGGCCGATGGAGTTTGTGAGATGATGTTGGAATTTAGGATGATGCTGGATGGTTGAGTGGTACATCAAGCAAGAGTCTGGGTACCTTTATGCACGAAGGTCTTCTTAGTTTAGACTGAGATGTGAGATCGTCTCATGGCGTATGCACAATTCAGAAATAGCAATGAGATGTCTCATCCCTCAAACATTTTGTTGGAGGCTATTTCATTGTCCATTTCAGCTTGGCGAGAGTCCTTGCTTCACAATATTTAAGATGCAGGATGAATTCGAGTTCAGCGTGTAGGTCCAAAGAGTGTTTCATTTTGAATCTCACCGGACAATCGCCTAGCTCCAAATATGCTTCTGCCTTTTGATATGTGTGGAAACGGCCCTGCAGGAAAGAGGAGAGATGCGTAAGAAAATGTGTTTTGTCTTGGGCTTTCACTTGAGGGAATGCAATAAAAGCCATAGGACATACGTGAGGAATTGATAGAGCGAGGTGGGAAGTGAGTCCGATTACAAGTGAAGTGACTTCCTAGCCCAAAAACGCCCCTCTATCGTTCACCGCGCAGCTGCAACGGCTAAGTGACCTTGACAGTCTCGAGCTCAGGATGCACCTTGAAAGCGCCCTTGGGAGCGAACTGCTCGGGGTGAGAGCGTCTCTCCCGCTCGCCCTCAATCAACAGGCGGTAAGCTTGCTCGCCGTCCTGCACGATCTGATACAGATCGATCAAAGCCTCCTGGAGAGACTCGCCTTCGCCCTCATAGGTGATCATGTTGGGCTCGCGACCCACAGAGAAGAGCCAGGCAGACCAGCGAGGGGGTTGGTCGATGGGGCCGGGAGAGTTGTTGATATGGGGGTCTGGCTCGTTGATGTGAGCACACTTGTTGCGGTAGAGCTCTGTGTGGTATTAGTAGGTGATTCTAATGGGAGGATGGGAGTGCGCATACCGATAATCTTGTTCTTGAGATCTTCAGGCGTGCCATGGATGACCAGCATCTCGGCGTGCCGGGCGTCGGCCTTGAGCCTGAGCATGGCCACCTGCTCGGTGTAGAGTTCTGCTTGGGTGGGATTGGTGGAGAATCTCATGGTGATGGAATGGCTGGCGTTGGAATAGATAATTTGAGGTGGTACGTGCGTTGATGGTGGCAGACTGGGAATGCTGCGCGCACAGGAAAGTGAATGCACTGACAGGGGAGAAAAAGGGATCCTCACAAAGTGAAATCCTGACCTCCTCCATTCAACTCAAGCACAAACACTAAGCAGACTCGTCGTAGCATTGCTCCATTCCGCAGTTTACAAATTTACAAGTTCTCGATATCCTGCTCATGAAACGGGAAGTGTCGGCTTCAAGAACAGGAGTATAGACGAATCAGATGTTGATTATTGACACCATTTTCAAAACTGGTGGCGTCGTAGAGAATCAGCGAGGGCAAGAGAAATGGAGGACAAACAATAAAGAAGATGGCGCATGTCATATCAAGCCTTTGAGATGTCTTTGCACAGCACACATCCGGCCACCAGAACTGACTCTATGACTGGGAGGGGATGAGAAGAAGCCAAAGATCAAATACTGAGAGCTCAGAAGGTCGAAATAGTGCTCGTTGGAGCAAAAAAGAGTCAGAAGAATCTCAAAGCGATGTCATTCGGTACTTAGTACTTTGACTAAAAGATCGGTGTGTTCTAACAACCGCATAATGGCTTCAACCAATCATCGACGTCGAATACGCTGTGGGCGGACTTATCTCGTTTGCCTGACAGCTCTTGAAACGTACCCAATTCTCGTCCATCCTCTCATAATTCACCTAGGTGAAGCCACTTGCGACCATACCAATCAACGCAGTTATAGAGTTGCATTAATACCTTCATATGTCCTGCTTCTACTGCGGATAGGAACCGAACATTCCGAACAAGCTTGAGTGAGAGCCGATATTTGCGCTTGAGGTCCAGTTGAACTCCGGCGTGAATTTGGCTCCTCGCGATTCGCCTGCGTGAGATGCTGAAGTGTCGGAATGCTCGACTTTGATCTTCCTTTCGACCTGATAGTCTGCGATCTTCTTCTCGAACCCCTGTCTGATCTTGCGTCCTTCTTCGGTCTCTGCTGGTAGTCTGGAGAGAAGATTCTCTCTTTTAACAGACTTCTGAGGCATCCCCGATGAAGCAGGAAGCGTGGGGAACGTTGACGACTTTTGAAAGAAGCCGGCATTGTTCGATCCGCCTGCATGGAAAGTCGTGGTGTTGGTGTCTCTGATGATGTTTGGGTTGCTGGAAGGCGAAAATGCAGGTGGAGTAGGCGGCGGGAGCAGAGTTTCAGAGAAGGGTTGTGCGCTACTCCAAGTACCCCAAGGATGTGTAGCGCGAGCAGGCTGCAAAGGCTGCAAGAATGTTCCAAAGGTTCGCTTGGAGGGCTGAATGACTGTCAGAAGCTTGGCCTTCTTTCTCGCCTGTCTTGCAGCATCCCTCTTCTCCCAATCTTCCTCATCTTCGTCGGATTCTATGTCTTCCTCTTTCCGCTTCTCACGCTGTCTAGCCTCTTCCAAAACAGCCTTCTCTCCGAACAATCCGGTAAAGTTGCAGGGCTTGATGCCATCGCCAAATTTGGGTGTCGGAACGCTCGGTGTGGAGGAGAGGAATTGATTGCCGAAGCTTGATGGTGACTGTCCGAAGCCAAAAGCGAATCCGGGACTGGAAGAACTGCCAGCTGACTTGAAGTCGGCCGTCTTGGCCCCAAGCACCCAGGCTGGGAGATTCTTGAAGAGTGTGTCGGACTTGGGCTTGGAGTCTTGATGTGAGCCGGCCACTGCAACTTGGGGCTTTGATGCAATTTTGTCTGTAGGCTTCTTGGAAACTGCAGGATGACTGGTGAAGTTGATGTTTGAGACCTGACTAGGAGGACCGGCGGAGACTGGTGGAGAGGGAGCGACGAGACCAAAAGTTGATGGAGCTGGGATTGCGGCTGAGGGCTTCATGGCGTGCTTCACTGGAGAGTATTGCTTGCCCTTGGCCATTTGGTTTTGCTTGAGCTTCGAGATGAGTTCATCGCGCTCGACGGCGAGCTTGGCTAGCCATCTTTGAGGGCCATCGCAGAGTTGTGAAAGAAGATCCTTGCAAGCGTTCTGGATTGTCGTACCATAGCCAGTCACACGTGGATAGTCTTTGCCCTGAATGCAGGCATACCACAAGATTTGCACTGAACTGATGCACGCGTCGGGGCGGAATTCTTTGTCGAAAAGGATTTCCGGCATTTCCTCACCGGTTCTGGCCCACTGTGCCTTGTAGGCGTCTGGAAGAAGTGATGGTGAGTAAGAAAGGATAGTGACTGTGGAGGAGGTTTGTACTTTTGATTCTTCCTTCTAGAGACTGAAGGCCCGTGAGACTGTTCATTGTGGAGGTCGCGAGTCTTTCGTGGACGCGCAGATGCTGCGATTGTGCGATGGTCGCCGACAGGTGTGAGGAAAAGATGAAGCGCAGGCTGCTTGTTCAGTTCAACGGACTTCTGGCAATTTGTGTCTGCAGCGGAGTTGAAACTCGAGCAACGTGAATGTTCGCCGAGACTTTTCCACACGTCCGTTGGTTGAACGAGCTGCAATGCCCCTTCCTTTTTTCGGATGCCGATCAAACTTCAATCAAAAGTTCCTACCTCACCGCAAACATGGCATCCAATCCGTGACTTCAATCCGCCATCCAAGCATGCAGCGCTGCAGCGCTTGCAACCATAAAAATGCACAATGATGTTGAGAAAACATGAAATGTCCAGTGAGAGTGCAAACGAGTTTAGCTCTCAGCGGACCTATCCCAAATTCTTAATACCCTCGCGCATTTTGACAAACAGCCAGCCCATCCTACTGGCAGGGGGAGAGTACTGCATCCGGTCACAATCACATGAGCTTGGGAAATGCAAAAGCAGAAGTGAAGAACGAGGTCAATAGAAGCTAAGCTTCATAATCTTATCAATCAAATCTCCACTTTCCAGATCGGGTGTAGTAACCTCTCAACCTCACATGCAAGGAAAACACATTCTCCGTAGCTATATAAAACTTCGAACACCTCTTGCTATATTCCTCTAATCAACGGTTACGCCCCAAGCTTTATTCTCGACGACCATTTCCTGGCTTATGTGTCTGTGTCTGCTGCTCGGTCATGCAATTTCCCTACGACTTACGCCTCGGGTCTATGTGTCGTGCCTGTATTTTGACATGCTCGTAGGTGCGACGTCGAGGGGGAGTAGAAGCATGCGTAACATCACAGCCGATGGAAGACGGAGATGTCGCAGCCCGGATATGCTAAACATGTGTCGATCCTATTATCCTACATGTATTTCACAAGGGGCTCTCGACGTAAAAGCTAGATATCGGGATGCTCGTAGCCCCGGTTTTAGGATGGAGGTTTCCCTATCAGCACGACCGCCTAAACTAGAGATGACATTGCTCGGAGATACGGAGCTACCTCTTACAAAATGGGCTCTAGACGATAAATATATATCGTTTATGGAGAATAGATTATCTGGCCTGAAATGGTGCGCAGATGATATGATATCCGGACCAAACGGGAAAAGTGAATGTGAGAGAGTAAGTGAAAGTGTGGAAGGAAAGTGCAAGAAAGGAAGGTTCGCTTTCACACCGCGAAGCTTGACTAAGTTACCTTCCTCTTCCAAATCTTTCCTTCTACCCTGGACAACTTCAGCAACAACCACAATCATGGCTTTGCAGCAGAGCAGCACAATGGATCTGCGTGCCCAAATCCTTGGTAATTCCAATTCTCTGCTCAAGACGAAACCACAACAGCTAATCGATGACAGAGAACTGGCGCTACGCCCAGCCCGACCCTGCTGATGTAGTTATCATCACCACATTCGACAGCGAAGATAGCGAAGCCCCCTTCGGTGCCATAATTGCCAAGCATCCTAGCAAGGGCGGTGATCTTCTCTTCAAGATCAGTGCTTGTTCCTCAACTCAAGCCGCTCTGTCCATGCTGCTCGACGCAACCAGCAAGTTGGTCTCCAAGGCTACTGCTGGCAAACCTGTCAAGTCCGCCGTCCAGAAGGAGTTGGAGGCTGTTTCAAGTGCTACGGACAAGAAAGACCATGAGAAGATGCTCCGCTGGCTCATCAACTGTAGGTTGCCCAGATATCTCCGAAACAAAATCAGAATTCTGACTCGGAAACAGACAACTGGAAGCAGCTGAGATCTTCCAATGAGCCAGCTGACCTAGTCATCGTGAGCTCGCGACCTACCAATTATTGCGCTGAATGGATTGTCTGGGCTATGCAGCTTGGCCTGGATGGCGTGGGTGAGACTGAGGAGCTCGCCTTGGAGGACCTGCTGTATCGTATCTCAAGCTGGCGCACGGGTTTCTAGTGGAAGAATTAGGCTGATGCCAGAGTCTACGGAACTACTCTCCAGTACTCGGGTCTGCCTTACTTAACAAAGCGCTCACACGAAGCTGATGAAGTCATCGGGATCGAATGGTTAGGAAAGTCCGTCATCAAGAAGGACTTTAAAAGGACACGGAAGTAGTAAGCAAAAGTCCTACTGTCCACCTCAATTGCAAACCAAGTGTCCAAAAATCACACATTGTTACAATCTCATGACCGTGATTCCCGAGCACGTCTACGAATCCGACGAGAGTAAAGTAAGACTGCACAAGAGTGAAACTTTTATCCTCAATCTCTAACCTTCCCAACCCGTCACAAACAAGATACTTCTCTCAGAGTTCCCCTCTCTCAGAGTTCCCCTCTCTCAGAGTTCCCCTCTCTCAGAGTTCCCCTCTCTCAGAGTTCCCCTCTCTCAGAGTTCCCCTCTTTCTTTCTTTCCTTCTCGATCCTATTCCTCCATCACACCATCCCATCGCAACCACATCCACTCAAAACAACAACATCCCAAGCCTTCGCACTCAACCCCTCGATCAACACTCCCTCCCCATCAATCTCCCAAGAAAACAACATCATCTCCCAACACAAAAACCAGAAATCTGCCACTTACATCAATACCACCCACCTAAGACCTCCAAAAAACATCGTCATCCTCATCCTCATCGCCCACTCCACCACATCCTTCCCACCGCGGATCTTGGATGGAACACGACGTCAAGAGTGCAAGATGCTAAAAGCGGGGATTGAGAAGTTGAGAGAAAAAATGACGAGAGGGATGGGAGTTCAAGGATGGGGGTTTGGCGGGATATGTGAGTTGTTTTGATTCTGGAGCGGAGGGGGGGGGAAATGTTGATGTGCTTGGTGATGATGGCTGGTTGATATCCCCTGGAATTTGAAGAACTGAAATACATGATTTGGTCCTGCGCCCGCTAGGGTTTCGAATCAAAAGGGCGGTTCCCTGGTCAGATGAAAAGAAGACTGGAACGTTGTGTTTGAAGGTAGCCCAGCGCATCAAGAAACCTCATGTCACGATTAAATGAAACACTGGGGACAATTGAGAAGAAAGGAGCTGTGTGCACAAGTCTAGTATACATATCCCTTACAGATTCACATCTCCACCAAATCCAACAGGTCTCCTGGTCCCTTCTCCAGCTTTGGGCGGCACATGCGGTAAAATAGCCATGACCTGATACAACTTACCCATACCCTGAGGTCCCACATCAACCAACCTCCTCCACCCACTTTCAATCCTCTTGACCGTCTCGGTCAAATCGCTTTTCGTCCTTTCCTGCCCTTCACCCTTTTCAGCAACGCTGCCTCTTTCGCGATCAACGGCTAATTTAACCAACTGAGCAGCACGCTGTTCGATACCCATAGAAGTCAAGAAACGCGCTTGATCGACGGGTCCGTGGACTTCGACGTGCAAAGATGCGTTGATGGCGCTTTCGGCTAGAGCGAGAAAATCGACATCGGCGCTGATGTCCACTTTTCCTGGCTCGGAGAGGGGAGACACGAGACGATGCTGCTTGATCCCGCGAAGAGAGTTGATAGGGATGGAAGATGCAGTGCCGTAGTCGAGGATCAATGCAGCACCAGACGCTTGCTTCTTGACAATCTCCTCAACGGCGCGGCGGGGAGAAACACGACGGCCTGTGGGTGGGGGTGTTTGGTCTGGATGGGTTGTGTAGAGGGCTGAAGGGCTGACGCCACCGCCGATGCGGACGGCGAAGTCTGCAGCGTAGGTTTGGGATTCCGGGCTGACTTCTATGACGGCGCCTTCGGTATCTTTGAGGTTTTTGTAGCGTTGGAACTGTTCGGGGAGGAAGAGGGAGTGGGGTGTTGCTGCTTGAGCTCGTGTGAGGGAAAACTCGGGGACGGGTTCGTCGCGTTGTGATTTGGGTGTGTTAAGGGTATCGTGGGTAGCGTAAGGTGATGTTGGTGAGACGACGAGTTCACGCCACTGTGATACTGTGTTTGGGTTTCCGGTGGCTGATGGGTCGACCTTGTGAATGCCGGTAGGAGTACGGATCTGCTTGGGAGCGGCCTGAGCTTTGATAGACTCAAAGACATGGATGGGAAGAGCATCGAAGAACTCGTGAGCGACGATGAAGGGAGAGCTGTCGGTCTCTCTGGGGACAAAACGGATATCCTCGCACCAGATGATCTTCAAGTCGGGGGTGTACTTGCATGTACTCTGGTAGCCAATGTCGATCTCTTCAAGTGCATTGTCACCACAAAGAAGCTTGTGTTGAGCTTTGCGTAGCGAGGGACTGGCTTCAACCATGTAGATGCCATCAATGGCTTGTGCCAGAGGTTTGAAGTTGCGAATCGATCTCAGCATGTCGTCCATCAAGGTTCCTCTTCCAGGACCCATTTCCATGAGGTATACTCCACTGCTCTTTCTGCCTTGGGCAATCCATTCTGCGACAAACCATAGTCCGATGAGTTCTCCGAAGATTTGAGAGATCTCAGGGGACGTAACAAAGTCTCCTTTCTGGCCGAACGGATCTTTGCCTTCGGCGGATTGAGTGTAGTAACCAGTTTCGGGGAAGGTGAGACATTGTCGCATGTAGGCAGCGACTGAGATGGGTCCAGTGGTCTATCAACATTATTAGGTGATTGTGTGAGGACTTAGTATAGGTGAATACTGACAGTGATGGCCTCTCCCAGTGTTTTGGCAAGCGGCGTTGACCACTGTCTAGAGCTGGTGGACGAATATCTTGCGCCGGAGCATGTCAAGGCACGTCGCGACAGCAGGACTCTCTCCTGAGCAAGCCATTTGGCTACTTGTATCGTACTGCGTCTCATTTTGTCACTCCGATGTACAATTGAGCAAGTGCGTTGGCGGTGTTTATTGCGACAAAAAGAGCAAGAGCTGAAGCTCGGAGGTTTCGACCTTCGCCGCAACTTCATGACGCACCACTCGGCATCTGCATCACCAACCCAAACACTCACCAACTCAATTCAACTCCACCATGGTATCGCGCTGGGCAAACGACGAAGATGATGCCGCGATAGAAGCTCAACGGAAAAGAGAAAAGGAGGAAAAGAAACGCGCAAAGGCCGAAAAGCTGCGCCAGCAAGAAGAAGCCGACCGACAACGACAACAGCATGCCGCAGAGGAAGCAGACGACCGACCATCAAAACGAAGACGTCTATCGCCAACTCAAGAAGCAGATCAACCTCGTCAACTCGTCCGATTCCACGCGCCATCATGGCAGCCCGCCCGTACCATCGACAGCTTCGAGCGACTGAACCACATTGAAGAGGGCAGCTATGGCTTCGTGTCGCGAGCAAAGGAATTGGCTACAGGGGAGATTGTCGCAATCAAGAAGATGAAGATGGACCCCGGCTCTGCACAGAATGGCTTCCCTGTCACGGCTCTGCGAGAGATTCAGACATTATCCGCTGCAAAACACCGCCATATCGTTGATCTGAGAGAAGTCGTGGTTGGTGAGAAGGGCAATGTAGATGACATTTTCCTGGTTATGGACTTCTTGGAACATGATCTTAAGACGCTCATGGATGACATGGAGGAGCCGTTTTTGCCTAGTGAAGTCAAGACTTTAATGTTGCAGCTTGGGAGTGCTATCGAGTTCTTACACGATAGGTGGATTTTACATGTGAGTCTTGTCGCCTTACTCAAACGTAGTAATTTTGCTGACAGATTCTAGCGTGATTTGAAAACATCAAACATCCTCATGAACAACCGCGGTGAAATCAAGATTGCCGACTTCGGTATGGCAAGATTCTGTGGAGACCCTCCGCCGAAGAACCTCACACAACTTGTCGTCACACTCTGGTATCGAGCTCCTGAACTTCTACTTGGAACGACGACATACGACAGTAGCGTCGACATGTGGAGTGTTGGCTGCATCTTTGGCGAGCTTCTCACGAACGTTCCATTGCTTCAAGGCAAGAACGAAGTAGACGAGCTAAGCAAGATCTTCGAGCTTTGCGGCGTACCGACGGACGCTTCATGGCCTGGCTTCAAACGACTACCCAATGCTCGAACGCTACGACTGCCGAGGAATGCTCAAACAACTGGCTCTGTGATACGATCGAAGTTCCCCTTCCTCACAAAGGCTGGCACTGATCTGCTTTCCGCGCTTCTATCCTTGAACCCGGCCAACCGACCTTCAGCGAAAGAGTTGCTGGATCATTCATACTTTGCCGAGGATCCGAGACCGAAGAGTACAGCCATGTTCCCTACATTTCCCAGCAAGGCCGGTCAAGAGAGGAGACGGAAGCATAGAACTCCTAATGCGCCTATGCGTGGTGAGCATGGTGCTGGAGCTGCAGATTTTAGTGGGCTGTTCGCTGGACGAGACGATGAGGAGATTGGAGGTGGTTTCCAGCTCAAGCTGGTATGAAACCTTGTCAATAATAATATCAAAGACGTTGTCTGCTCAGACATTCGACCTCTTCTATAATTCTCCAAGGAATTTGTGTGCGTCAACAACACAAATGCTCTCAGTCGCCCCATCCGACTTCTTCAATTGGCGATTATATTCAATAACGAAGACCGATAAGACACACGAGTAAAACTATTGCCTGTTGCCGAAAATCTCATCGTGAACTCTCAAGCCCACCAAGGTGGAAATTGTAAGATGTCGTCAGGGTCCCCCACCCCGCGAACCAAAATTTCGAGCCGAGACTTTTGAAACCTCGCGCGCAGATCGACAGTGAGCTTGTCGCATACCCACGCAACTTTCACATCCACATACCACGACATCTCCAACCTCACATACGGCTACATCACTTGCAGTACACATCTGCGCATTGCTGGAAAATCCATCCCGCGACCTCAAACTTCCATCTCAAGTCACACGAACCAGCAACACATCGACTCATCATCCTCGCATCGCGAACGCTACTTCTGGTCGCAAGATACATCACACAACTTGAACGCATACAATCGAGTAATAGAGCAATGTCAAGAGGAGGCGGCTGGGGCGGCGGCGGCGGCAAAAATGATTTGGGCAAAATGGGCGGACAAGCTCTTCCTTGGGAATACGATCCAGAGCTCGAAGGAAAACTGAACACCAAACCCAGCGAAAAGTTTCCCGTACGTTGGAAATAATACTCCTCCCCTTCCTATCCTCCACTTTTTTCTTTCTGTCATGTCAAATGCTCGGTATCCCGCTTGCTGACGCTCGCTCGCACACAGCCAATTCCTCCACCAACAGCAGACCCACCAACCCCCTATGAACGCTCTTTAGTCCACCACTACCGCACGCTTCGCGCCCGAATCCACGATGGCCCGTTCTACGCCATCCTATCCTCTTCCGCGCGCGTCCACAAGTCTGGCAAAAAGTCCCCCCCACAAGCCCATTACGATCCCTTCGAAAGCATGCCCACCTACTCACAACGCTACACGAAAAGAAAAAACACCTTGCCTCGATTATCAGGAAGACCGTTTGTGAAGAGTTATTTCCCGGAGGAATTGTGGGCGGTGATTGAGCCTGGGAGCGTGGGGGTGCAAGGGCAGAGGAAGATGTTGAGTTTGAGTACGAGGACGAAATTGGATAAATTTGATGTGGATGGGGAGGATGAGGATGAAGAGGGAGAGGAAGGTGCGGAGGATGGGGATAAGGTTGACGGGGTGGAGGATGAGGATAAGGAGGAGGAGGATCCGGATCAGTTTGATGAGGAGGATGAGGATGATAATGATGATTATAATGCAGAGCAGTACTTTGACGGTGGTGATGATGATGAGATGGGGGATGAAGGTGGTGGTGATGATGATTATTAGTCTCGTCTCTTTTTTGCTTGTATACCCTTCTTGTCATTAATATCAAAGAAAAAGGTTGCTGTTGCTGTTGCTCTATCATAATGCTATCCCAAACACCATCAATGCATCGATTCATAACTTCATCACCCATGACCTTCTTCCAATCAAGTACCCTTGGGCTTCCTAACAACCACCACACCATCCTCCCTCAACACCCAACCCACTTTCTCCCTCTCAACCAATTCCTCCCACACTCTATCAGCACTCCTCTCCACAAACCCCTTATCCACCATCATATACCCCCTCCCCAAACACTTCAACGCATGCAATCTCACCCCCTCCTCAGCCCAACTCATCAAACACCTCTGATAGCCATCCACCGCCCTCCTCATCCTCCAAAACACCACCCAATCATCATGAACCAACGCCTTTACCACTCTATCCACTTTCCCATCTCTGATTCCAAAACACCTTCTCAAGCGATATGCATCCACGAAATCACCTTGTCTGCACACCATATCCAACACCAAGTAACTGGCGAATTCCTGCAATTCCGGTCTCGATAGAGGCGTGCGTGGGTGGATTTTGTACAAAAGGTATTGCAGGGCTGGATGATATGTTTCTAGATGCTTGCAGAGGATACTGGCTCTGATTTGAAAGGTATACACACGTTGGGCGAACGCGTCGACTCTATGCGATGCCACCAAGGCTTCTCGAAGTTTCCGCATCGCCATCAAAATGGTAGACAGTTCCTGCGGTTGTGGCTGGTGTGGTGTTGTGGTTGTGTGATGTTGAGCCTTTGCCGTATGCAGACTTGCTACTGCTGGCGATGGGGCAGCGGTGGAGGTAGCGATGCTGAGGTTTTGGAAAGCGGCTTCTAGTTTCTCGCCCGTGGGGTGGGAGGCGCAGAATTTCATGTAGCGGGTTACTATGCGTTCGAAGTATGTTTCTTGGGTTTTGAGGTCTGCGAGTCTGCCATTGTCCATCAGTACTTGTGTTCCAGGCAATGCGATGGTGGGGGGCATACACACCTTGTCTCGCCTTTGGATGGCAAGCCATAGACTTCGAGGGGATCGATTTGTGGTTGGCGTAGTCTGCCCCAGGCGCCCGAAGGCCCTCTGCGAGCTGGCGGTCGTGCATTGGATGAAGACATTGTGGTTGGTATGTTGTTGTCGTTGCGATGGAGGGGTGGGCTTTGGAGTGTTTACGCTGACGTAGGTCGAGGTTTCCCGAAATGGCAACGCTTGCGAGAAAGCTTCCCTTCCTCTTCGCCGCAGACCTCCGAGTTGATTGATATCAGTCCACGTTCGCATCTTTGGAGTTTTGTTGAATCTCGTCGCATTTTTTGGATCAGGCAGCAGTATCTTCGAATCTTCGTTCATTATCTCACTGCTTCTATATCGTGCTGCGTTTAAGCCAGCTTGTTACTGATCTCGTCGAGCACATTTCATCATCTCCAGGCCGTATAAACAGGGACCACCATATCTTCCTTGATTGATTTACAGCACTACACCGGCTATAAACAAGAACACAACGCAAGAATGAACCAGCGGAAATCTACTCTGCGCTCCGGCAAGGTACAAGCCGATGGGCAGGAGAAGGACATCATCATGAAAGTCGAACAGAAAGTCTCAAACGCCTTGACAGTACTCTGGTCGGAAATTGATCCCTGGCAACAAGACAATCACTACATTCACTCAGGCTATCGACCAGCTAGCAACTCTTTCTCCCGCTCATTTGCCTCGCTAGCTTACATGCACAACGAAACTGTTAACATCTACACGCATCTTCTCGGTGCAGTGGCTGCTCTCATCTGCTCGATATATTTGCACTCTCTTATCAAGCCGAGGTACGACAGAGCAACAGCTGAGGATGTCATTGTCTTTGGCTGTTTCTTTGGTGGTGCTGTGGCTTGTTTGGGTATGAGTGCCACGTATCATGCCATCTCCAATCATTCGCCCAAGGTCAGCAAGATTGGTAATCAGCTCGACTATGTCGGCATTGTGTGTCTGATCTGGGGAAGCTTCATACCGAGCATCTTCTACGGCTTTGCGAGAGAGCCTGGGTACATTGCTGTCTACTGGTCCATGGTGAGTTGAATGCAGTCGTTCTCGTTCTACCAGTGCTGACGTTTTGGTAGATTACACTGATCGGTATTGGCTGCGCGACTGTCTCTATTCTGCCCAGCTTCAGAACGCCCAAATGGCGACCCTTCCGTGCAGGCATGTTCGTTGCCATGGGTCTGAGCGCTGTCATTCCTGTATTGCATGGCATCTCGCTGTTCGGCGTCGAGCAATTACAACGTCAGATGGGTCTTTCATGGCTGGTTCTACAAGGCGTCTTATATGTTTCCGGTGCCGCAATCTATGCTGTAAGTTACATCGTCAGCATTCACCGATCGCAATGATCCTGATCAGATTCGTAGGCTCGTGTACCAGAACGTCTGAAGCCCGGCTCCTTCGACATTTGGGGCAGCTCTCATCAGATCTTCCACGTCTTGGTATTACTCGCAGCAGCATCGCACTTTATTGGCCTTGTCAAATCATTCGACTATGAGCATAGTGCCCGCGCTCAGGCCGACAATGTTGTGTATGGTTTCAACCACATCTTCTCGAAAAACTGATTGGTTGAGGGTTTTAGCAGTAATCGCTGGAATTGACTACGATGCACAACCGCCGACTTCGCAAAGGCCTCAGTACTTGTTACTCCTTCAAGCGAGGTCGGAATCGATTTCGCGCAAGGAAGTGCGCAATAAACGAAAGTTGCGGAAAGATATTCGGCCGGAATGCCGACAACCTTGACGATCACCCATCCCACTTCCCCAACTTGATAACCGAACCATAATTGCGGAGCCCCATATATCAGCCGAATGACCACCACCTCAACACTCAAGAATTGCCATGGTATTGGCGGAAAAACTAAGCTCATGCATAAGAACTATCAAGCGTGGATATGTTCCTGCCAAAAACAGCCACCTTCTCCGCATCCTGCATGCATGTCTTGGCTGGTCACCCCGCAACGACCATTGCATGTTTACTGCCAACATGATGAACCGACGTCAGCAGTAATGACATGATAGAGGATCTTGACCTACATCTATCAGCCATTGTCCGCCTTGGCTCACAATCCTGCATGGCCAAGATGGAAAAATGTTTTTCAAAATCCTTCCTTGCTGTCATGAGGCTGGGAAGATGGACTACTTAACGTGCATTCAAGTCGCCCGAGAGTGGACGTGACAACTCTCATCTGACCTCTCTGAAATATAAACATGAGGCTTTTCTCTTGCCTTCTTGCCGCCGCCACGGCCATCACATCTGCTGTCGCATACGACATTCCTGACGGTGCATCTATCTCTGTCCCATGGAGGCATACAGGACGTCCCGGATTCGGCTGGGGCAACCAAAAGGACAAATGGGGTAATAAGATCGAGGACGACCGCCGTAAGATCACTATTCGTGCGTCTGAAGACGACACCGACGACATCTCAGCAGATTTCGTTTGGGCTCTGGAACAAGCACAGAACGGAGGATTGGTACATCTCGAAGAAGGCAAGACCTACATCATTGGCAAGAAGATCGATCTTCCTGTGCTCAATGATGTATATGTCAAGCTTGATGGTACCCTGAAGGTGAGTTATTCGCACTATGTATCGAGAGCGATCTGACACATGCAGTTCACCGATGACGTTGCGTATTGGCAAAGCAACTACTTCTACTACCCTTTCCAAAAGAGTATCACTTTCATGGTCTGGAGTGGCAAAGACATCCGCATCTACGGCAAGGGAACGATGGACGGTAATGGCCAAGCATGGTACAATGGCTTTGCTGGTCGTGAGATCTTGGTGAGCGTCTACTGCGTGTTTCTCTCCAATGATCCAAGCTAATAGTGACAAGGACTCCTCCAACACATACTACCGTCCTATTCTGTTCCTGACCGACAATGCCACCAATGTCGACGTTGAGGGTATCACCTTCTTGAACAGTCCCTGCTGGACCACTTTCCTTGTTCGCACCAAGGACGTCTCTTTCGACAATGTATACATTGAGGCTTTCAGCAACAACGCCTCCGCGCTCCCTAAGAACACTGATGGCTTCGACTCGCTCAACGTTGACGGTCTGACTGTCACAAACACACGTGTCAATGTCGGCGATGACTGCTTCTCGCCTAAACCCAACACCACCAACATATACGTTGAGAATCTTTGGTGCAACGGAACACACGGTGTCTCCATGGGCTCGATTGGTCAATATCCTGGTGTCAAGGACTACATCTCAAACGCCTACCTCAAGAACATCACCCTCCTAAACGGACAAAACGGCGCCAGACTGAAGGCTTGGGCAGGTCCAACAGCAGGTTACGGCTACATCGATAACATCACTTACGAAAACGTGCACATTGAGAATACCGACGCACCCATCGTCCTTGATCAGTGTTACTTCAACATCAACGAGACCACCTGCGCTGCCTACCCTTCCAACGTCAACATCACCAACATCAAATTCATCAATTTCACTGGTTCATCATCGGGCAAGGATGGTCGTGTTGTCGCGGACTTGACTTGTTCGCCCGGTGCTACTTGCAGTGAGATCCTTCTCGAGGGTATCAACCTGACCAGTCCCAATGGTACGGCGGAGATTGTTTGTAACAATATTCAGGGAGATATTGGAGTTGATTGTATCTCTGCCGCCGATGCGGATGATTGATCATAGAGTACTAGAAATTTTTCATGACAACTAATTCAATGCTACTTGTGCTTCTTTATACCACCAATCGAATCCATCTCTGTTGGAACCAGACACTCTTGGTGTCCAGACATGCTAACTTGGAAACAACATTATCTCTCAATGGTTCTCATAGTTAAGAAAGTCGCGCTTATGCACAATGCTTTTATGCAGTTGCACAAGAATGCATAAGCTCGGCCAAGCCTCGCACAAGACTTTGGCGAAGACCTCTCTTGCTCCACTCGCTTGCATCATTCCATCGTTGCTAAGTTTCTTCTCTACAACCAACGAAAAGTTCAACATGGCGCAGATGCAAAGCTCGTCAAGTGAGATGTTAAGTCCAAGCTAAAATTAGCACAGCCATTTTGTTAACGGAATGGAGTCGCTGTTTGCGACAAGGGCTATGTGCTTGGATGGCCTTGATGTGTGGATATCGCTTTGATGACGACGGGATGGATTCGCTGTGAGGATGCTGGTGCAGACATTAGGAGACAGTCTTGGTGTCAGCTGTCGTCCGCTACTCACTCGCGAGCTTCTGGAGTCGGCCGCTGCACGGAACCACCATCGATTTCCAGCCTCCTCCGCCCACTGATCATCATCGTTGTATGTGGACAGGCCTTTGTGCTCAAGCGCTTGAATATCTGGATGAAGACTCAAATAGTTTATTCGCTTGTATGATCCTCATCTAGGATTGGCTGAGGCATTGCGTAGCCTGGCGACTTAGGCTCCAGTCCAGCGTCTCGAGAAAGTCGTTTGTCTTTCTGATTGGAGATACGTCTTTCTGATCTATTCGCTATCGCTTGATTTTGCGACTCATCAGAGTTTTGAGATCAAGACGTTCTTACGGTGATGCTGTGGTGCAGCCGAACGGACTTGCGCCCACGACGAACACGATAACATCAGGTTTATGGACTGTTATGCGATCTTGCCCGCCATAGACCGTTGCAGGACTATCCGCCGTGTTCGGTTTGCCTGCGCATATTGCGGTCGCAACCTAGGCGGCACTGGTTGACACTGCAATCGACAGACGGTCTCTTCCCAGGTTCTGGATTTGCTAAGAGGATCTATCGGCAGTGTTGCGTCGTAGGTCGCAAGAACAACCTTCAGCACTTTGCCTGTACTTTGCACATCATCGACGAGCTTGCGAAACAATTCGATGATACGAGAGAATGTCTCTGACTTGTCCTTGTACTGCTCATACAATGCGCTTGTGTCTAGGATTAGACAAGTCATTGGTATCGAGCTGAGGATCTGGCCGAGAAGATGCATCCATTCCTCTGGAGAGTGGGCCGAATGATATTTCGCCGACTGCAATCCTCCAGGTTGAGTGATGAGGAAGTCCGAGTTGGTCTTCAGTGCCTGATATACAAGACTCCGCGTCCAGCTTTCGAGACTTTCAGAGCACATCTTGGAACTACCCTCACCCATGACTTTCGGAAGTGCGAATATCAACGAGCAGGAAGGTCGGCGTGGCGCCTCAATGAGGTCCAACAGGATTGTCTTCATCATCATTTGATCAGCAAGTCTGGCCTGGAGCACAAGCAACGAGGATTTCTGGTCTTGAGCCCAGTGAGCAACAGATCGGCGTAGCCCTCCGTCGTTCCGGAGAAGACTCTGAGGGAAGCGGTTTCTTCTGATGAGAATCTGGATGTCGACTAGGACTTGGGTGAGATCGACTCCTGGCGCAAGGCCTGTCAGAACGGAAGACACTTGGAGGTCCTGGACTCCTGGCCTGACAACACGCATGTCTTCACTCAGACTTGTCAACAATGACCCTGTGCCTGTCAATCACCAAGTCAGTTATCGATCACGAAAATCACGGTGGAATTCATACTCATGAGTTGTTTCAACACCAGATTGGATATTCCCTGCAATTCTTGCATTGTATGAGAGATTGTGTCGAACTTGAGGCCATGAGCCGACAGTATTTTGTGTATGTCCTGTGTGCTGAGTTCTGTCTGATTCACACTGATCTCCACATTCCTCACGCTGAGCTCTGTGTTCTGTACGCTGACATGTGTATCTCTGAGCTCAGCATACATTGCAGTCTGCGATTTGTCTTTGACCTTTGCGACCAAGGCATGGATGTTGTCGACATTGTCTTTCCAGCTGAGCGCCCACGGTCGCCCCATGGAGGACACGACACGTTTGAAGGTGTTTTGACTATACCACTTGACGGCTTTCTCCAGAAATCGCATAATTTGCAGATACAATTCGCTGATATGTGTCTGCATGTCCACAGTACCATACAGTCGGGCAGAGCACAACGCGGACTCTAGAGCCTCTCCTATCTCTGAGAACGCGGTTGCGAACTTGGTCAGCAGCTCACTGTGGTTGACGACACCCATAAGGACGAATTTGATGGCGCCCCATGCTAAAGACACATATTCGGGATGGTGCTGTGCGAGTGCGTCGAGGACGTTGCTGTAGTACATCACTCTTGACGAAGCAAGATCGAGCCACTCCGAGATCTTATTCCATTTCGATTGGTTCAAGGCATATTGTGCTCTTGTATCATTGATCGCAGCCAGGATGTCGTCCATGCAAGTAGCTGTTCCGAGCAGTAAAGCATTGGGACCATTGCCGAGTTCTTGTTTGAAAGTAACGACGGCGGCCTTGTAAGCTTGACTCGCGATATCAGGTGAGCTAGCTAGCGTCAGTGAGTCGGTTGCAAGACTTTCAGGGATAACGATCACTTTGTCGCGCTACGCCAAAGTCCGGTGATAGCAACATCCTGAGCCAGAAGTGGCATGGTCATATTCGCAGTTTGAGCTCAGAGTGCTTTGAATTGAGACGGTATGAGATGCTTATCTGTATCTCATATCTGCCTCGCCGGATTGGTGTGAGCTTGGAACTCAACGAGGGCTGAGTACTTGGGCGGCTATGCGCATGTCCTTAGATTGGTCAGCAACGGTACAAGCTCCGCCATAAAACCCCACCTCAAACCCTCGAGATATTTTTGTACGGCTGACTCCTCAAGAGAAGACCGTCGAGCGCGTTGTTAGATTGCTGGACTTGAAAACGACTTTGTGTTTCTGCTGAGACATCGAAATCATCAAATAAAGAGCTGAAGCCATCATTTTCTGGACGTACCTGCGTAATCGGAGCATCGAATCCCCTACCTGTTCCCACCACCATTCGACTGATGGAGAGCGACGGCTTCTCATCCGTTACAATCACCAGAAGTAGCCGCCGGTTGTTCAGACGTGTTCCCGACGATGATATAGTTGAGGTCGTTGAATATCAATCGGATGGTGACATAGTTGAGGCCACGGAACATGAGCCGGACGACTGCCCACCGGACGAGTCACAATCGGAAAGCTCACAATATCTTGAGCGCGACTCAACTATCTCCGTAGAGGAGAATGCTAGCGAAGCTATCGTTCCTCGCCTCAGTCGCCCTGCATCTCAACGAAGTCCACGTCCTCGTAGGAATGGATCTCATCGGGTGCGCGACCATGGCAACTCTACACAAGACATAGTCCTCGACACTGGACCTCAACCACCCCTCGTGGTGCGGATAGGGGCAGACTTTCAGAGTGAGACCATCATGATTCAGGATGCCTCTTCCGGCTCGATACAGAGACTGGAAGCACTTGCCATACATAGAATGGGCCTACCTCTCGCTCTGAAGGTGGCTAGAAAAGTCTACGTCGATGATAGTATCTCCTCCGACTGGACCAGAAACAAAGAAGCCGCGACGAAGATGTTGTGTGCTTTAAATACAGGAATACAGCGACGGCATTATGATGTCAACGTGGCATCTCGGGCTGACAGCGATGTCCGTGGCCCCACGTTCCGTTAAGGTTACCTTGTCATTCTATGGATCTAGATAAAGACAACCTCCATGTTCAGTAACAGCAGAATCTTCAAAGGCCCTTCGTATGTAGGTTCGAAGCTTGTGGGTTTGGGAAGGCTGGGAATTTATGGGGCCAAGCGCGTTCTTCCGTGGTTGAGGCGATGATTCGAGGCGTCAATCTCATCGTATTATCTTTCTCAAAATATTGAACACCCCTGCGAGGATCTAAGCCTCAATCGACTATTCTCACCGCGGGATAACTACATAGTCAGCCGTGTGCTGAGCCTCATTTCATTTTGAATCGTGTATCAGGTGATCAGCAAGCCACCATGCAGCTGACGATTCCCCTCACGGGTTCATGCGAGTCCTCTTGGAAACCTTTGTGCAAGACCGAGCTTACTATAACTTGGTGCCTATCTGACAATGGCGCTCGACTCATCCGGAGATTCTGATCCGCCACTTGCAAGGAGGAGACCTCGCAAGTCTGCGCCCCGAGAGCCGATGCCGAAGCGAGTGGTACAGGTCGCTCGAGAGGCAACAGATGATGGCTTGGGAGATCCGCAGAATTTGAGCGCGAGTCCACAGTCACAGTCAGCGTCATTTGTCATCGTCCACATCGTGGAATGTCTGAAGCTGGATCACCACAAAGATCACGTCGGCCGATCGTACTACATGGACGTTCCGCGTCTGTTTGCCGGGGACAGCAAAGCCATCGCCTTGAGAGGCAAGAACAACATTGCATTGGACGAGACAGGACCAGCTAGCTTTGTGGTTTACAGGACCTACGACTGTGCGGCTTACCAGCGGCTATGCGAACCCCTTTTCGAAACCCTGGCAAGCGCCGAACAACGATCGAAGATGCCACTGACTGTTCAAGCCCACCTTTCTGTACTCCCATCTGATGGACCTCTCGCTGCTCCTGAGCATGAAAGCATCGAAGAATTCCAAGGTCGTATGCTCGATGCCGTCAGAGCTCTGGACCTCACCTGCGACTGGCATCTTTCTTCTAACCACGACCATGCGTCTGACTGGTCGCTTGAGGCACCGTACAATGAGATCTTTCATTGTCGTGATACTTTGCAAACTTGCAGGTCGACGTTCGACCCGCTCGATTTGCCTTACATCGATTGTCTAGTCGGGTACGTATCAGCAAGGATGGCTGCGGACTACAAAGAAGCAGATGACTTGTTCGAACGAGGCAAAGTCTCTGAAAAGCATCTGCCCAAGCTTTTTCGTCTTCACGATCGCGTGGTTACGAAGATAGACGGAGAAGAGGTTGCCGCTCTATGCTACTCGGTGCAGATTGGCATCTCAAGACGGATCCGTCTAGGATGCCGCCTGTGGGCTTTCGATGGTCTCTTTCGGACTAAGTCAGAAGCTCTCATTGTTAGCTGGCCGCACGAAGCAGATACCCCTGTCCTTGGCTCTATACCGATCACCCAACTATTCGTTTATCCCCTCAGGTACGGGGAAGAGGGACTGCGCGAACGGCTCATAGGACGTGGCAGTATGCTTTGGAGTTGCCGCTTCCGAAAGTTTGTCGGATACAATGCACCAAGGCATGTCCTAGACGTACAAGCGGTACGTATATCATGAAAACCGCTATTCTTCGCATACTGATTCTTTCATTGACCCCTTCCCGGTACATGGTTGACATGGCCACGTACCATGAACTTCATCAAGATGATGACTCCGGGCAAGACGCCATGGGCAAAGACGACATCGGAAAGACTGCTATGGAAAGCAACGAACCACCATCAGATGACTTTTTGCTCTGCCTGCCAGCGAAAGTACCTGCTTACTGGTTCCTAAAGAAGCGATGGGGTGAGTCATCTTTTGTATCCTCTGGCCTGACCTATCTAATCGATCCTAGTCACACTCAATGTGCGCCACATAACCGACGTTGTCTGGGAAGAATCTGCCTTCGAAACGCTAGTGCTCGACGCTCACAAGAAAGAAATGCTTAAAGCACTTGTCACTACTCACGACCTCGATATGCAGCCATTAGATTTGATCGAGGGCAAAGGGAATGGCCTTATACTTCTGCTTCACGGTCCACCTGGGACTGGGAAGACGCTGACTGCTGAAGGAGTTGCTGAGTTGACACATAAGCCATTGTATAGAGTCACGTGTGGTGATATTGGAACCAAGCCTGCCATCGTCGAGAGATACCTGGACTCGGTCTTACATATCGGGAGGACATGGGGTTGTGTTGTCTTGCTCGATGAAGCGGATGTGTTCCTCGAAGAAAGGACCTTGGCAGATCTCGAACGCAACGCTCTGGTGTCAATCTTCCTCCGTGTTTTGGAGTACTACGAGGGCATTCTTATCCTGACAACAAACCGAGTAGGGATGTTTGACGAAGCTTTCAAATCACGAGTCCAGCTCGCCATTCACTTTCCAAGTCTTGGACAAGAGCAACGTCTACAGATATGGAGCAATTTCATCGAATCCATGGAAAACGAAGTTGATATCCGTGGAATTCGCAGGATGTACACGATGCTATCGATGGCTCCTCTCAACGGCCGACAGATCAGGAATACTATCAAGACAGCCCGACAGCTTGCCCTCTTCAAGAAAGAAGTGATGGGCTATACTCATCTGCAAGAGACGATCAAGATCAGCAACGAATTCGAAGACTACATTCAGCAGGCGATGGGGCAAACGCATGCTCAAAGGGCGGTAGACACTTCCATGAGAGCCCCTGAGCAGACTGAATAAGAGGTTGCGTGGTCGACGTCTATTCGCTAGTGAGGGAGGCCACCTCGCAGTGGTCAGTACCATGTGGTCTTGTGTCGCGTCATGTTGAAGCTCGGTCGTACCTTCCTGGAGCTTCTTGTTTCTTCCTTATTTCCTCTTCATCTTCCTCCACCTGTGTCTTTCCGTATTGTTTTATCGAGTGCTCCAATCCTGTCACTTTTTATGCTTAGTCTACAATGGGCACTTTGGCACGAGTACGATTGAGTCTGTCAGATAGGTTGCGTGAAGCTCGTTTGGTTGGCGCTTCGTTTCGTGTCTGCCAAACATAATGTTTTTCCGACACTGAAATACTTATTTGGAAAGGTCAGTCTATGCACGAGATTGTAAGATGCCGAACACCTATCTCGCAAGACCACAGAGCTCGATATTGTCTCGTCTTGGTAATCAGACGCCGTGACCTTTGAGGCATTCACTGAACATGCATCTCTTTCCAGCCAATCAATCACATCCTACTTGCGTACCTTTCCTTCCAAGGACCGGCGTGTAGTTTTCTTGACGTTCGTTTGACTGTTTGCTGCAGCTCGCACCAATGAGATTGCCACCGGATAGCAAATTAAGCTTCGTGCGGAACAGCTGCTTACATACATTCGGGCCAAATTAACGACCGACTTTAGGCCATCCTCCTAATTCCTCCGTCGCAATCCGTTCGCATCGTCTCAAGTAAAGTTAAATGCACTGGGCTGTTTGGTGACACACCTGTACGCACCTCTTTCGGGACTAGTGGATTTTCTGCTCCGTCGAACCTCATTCCAGATTTGGGACGGAATGGAGGATTCGACTGATTTGCGACATTTTCACTGTTCATTTGATTGTTTGGTTCCAAATGCACCAATGGTGGCTCTTGCTGATATCAAGTTTACCTTCTTTTCCATATCGTCTGCTTACATATGCTCGGAGCAAATGAACGACCGAGTTTGGATGTTGCTTTCAAACACTCTGGTATGCTTTGCGTACGGCGAGAGAGACTATCCGTTAAGACACGACAGACCATCCGTCGGGCTATCTGCTGACGTGACTCTACTACCGTCGGTGATTCGGAAGACAGCGACGATGGCAGAAATAAGCGAGGCTGATTAATCGGTCAAGTTCTGATCATTTTAGTAGAGTCTCCCGAATTGCGGTATCAGATGATAAGAAGGGAGTTGCGGCTGTGATGAGATCTTGAGATTCAGCAATAAACTCCTCAACTTTACAGATACAACCATCGAAGTCTCGAACAATCTTCCGCAACAATGGACGCCAACGCTTACACCACTCCTTTCCAATTCACTAAGAGTCTTCGCCGTGATGTCTATCCTGCCATCGACCCTAAGAACCCTGAGCTCAATGCAGCTGGCAAAGTCGTCTTGATCACTGGGGCTGGTGGCGGCATCGGAGGAGTACGATATCATAAATCTATACTTCCGATTCCTAAAGACTAACACAAAAATAGGAGACTGCTCATGCTTGGGCAATCGCCGGAGCAGATGGTATCGTTCTGGTTGGCCGTAAAGCTTCGCTGCTTCAAGAGCCCGCAGAGGCAATCGCTTATGTCAACCAAGATGTCAAAGTGTTGATTGTGACCGCGGATCTGACCTCCGAAGCCGATGTCGAGGAGTTGTTCAGGCAGGTCAAGGTCACCTTTGGTAAAGTCGATGTTGTTGTCAATACCGCTGGCACTATGACCGGTGGTCCTATCGGCGACATGACACCCCAGCAATGGTGGACTGACTTTGTAAGCTGCCCCCTACCACCCGACGAGTTTGACACTGATGTAAAACAGGAGCTCAATGTCAAGGGCACTTACACCCTAACCCACTATTACCTCAAGACCTTCGGCAGCACCGGCACACTGATCAACCTCGTCAGCTTGGGCGCCTCCATGACCGCCCCTGGCATATCATCCTACTCTACCTCCAAGCTCGCAGTCATCAAGCTCTCCGAGTACCTCGACGCCGAAAAGCCCGACCTCCGCGTCTTCACCTTACACCCTGGTATAGTAGCCGCCACCGAGAGCAAGCGTGGTATGGTGGTTGATGCGTTCACTCCTTTCGCCAAAGATCCTGGCATGTTGACCGGTGCTGTGTCGCTTTACCTTGCCACTCCCAAGGCTGAATATCTACGTGGTGGATTCATGAGCGTCAATTGTGAGTTTTATATCTGTTCTAAGATCTGCGGACAGTTTTGCTGACTTCTGTGACAGGGGATGTTGAGGAGATGGAGAAGCACAAGGATGAGATCAAGGAGAGGAAGCTGTTGAAGCTTGCTTTCCTCAACGGAAAGCTTGGTCCTGAGGGTCATACTTGGTGAATGACGACGACCTAGGGAGATACTGAGCTAGATCTCAAGTTCTATCAAGAAGCAATGTCAATCACTAACGTGAAAGATGTGAATCTCGACCAAATCGTGCTTTCTCATGTTCCATACCCGACTCGGAAGCCATCTCTCCTTTCGAAGCGAAGAATCTCGACTGCCTCTCAAGATGCAAGATGATTTTTGCAATACACTAGATGTCCACAGAGAGTGACACGCTCAGCTACTCTCCATGGACCAGCGTCTCAATATGAAAATCATCTTGCGTCAAGATGGATTATTTGGCGACTACTTTGCTGGATGGCTGAGAGCATCCAGACTCTTAGCTTCGTTGCAAACCTTGCGGCTACATTTTCTAGAGCTCTAAGTAGGCTCCCTCTCACCCATGAGGCCGGTGATAACCTTGTCGAAATGCAAGATGTTGACCATACGTGGATGCACGACCATTGAGAGCGCCTCTTATCTGATTTCTCTGTGGTCAGCTATGCCAAAATGAAATTCATCTTGCCTTCAGACGAACGATTTGGCGGCAGGTGGACAGCCAGGAGTTGCTCAAGACTACTGTTCAGTTGGTGCAAATCAGGGTTTCCACGGGCCAGCGTCCATTCCAAAAAGCATCGTGCATGGTATTAAGATAATTTCGAGGACCTCGATAACACTAAGCGACGTTCGTCCTAGTGTTAATCGACGAACCCGATACGTATGGGTTCGCAGACATTAGTGAACACTTTGTTACTGTAATGTCGTTCATAGACATCGCCAAGCCTCATCGCTTAGTCGGCGAGAAGCATAGACCGCCTCAAATGTCACCCTTTTTTATGCACAGCTGAAGGCCCGAGCGTCTTCTCTAGCGCCCAAAGTCACGTGCGAAAGTCGACTTCACCATGTCTTGCACCACCATCGACTTCGCCAACTACGTCAGCGACGGCGACTCTCGCCTCTGGCCAATCCTAGGCCCTAACCGGGGCCAACGTCAAGCTCAACCTCTCGCTCCCCTGCTCGTGGTCCTCAGAGACTACATCCTAGCCCACCATGCCTTGGAATTCTGTAAGAGATTTACATTTTGCAGTTATCTCTCTACTATCGGGTACTGATTAGCTCCCTAGTGCCTTTCAACGGCAGTCTTCGCGTTCTGAACCTGCCTCCGGGCTACATCGCCACGGTGTATACCAACGCCAAAGGCAGGGTTGTCCATACCTGCCACGGCCATCCCCGTGGAGGTCAATGGACCTCCTTTGCCAGCTTCATCCCCCACATCATCGCAATTTTGCGTGGTGATGTTGCTCGTTGTGGTTGCGTGCTCTGCCGTCGCTACCGTCACCAGAGTGCCCCGGCTCGCAAGCTCCCCCGCCCCTTCTGGCAGATCCGCTAGGGGTTGAGTGTAAGTGGTGATACCTTGAAAGCTATCATATTGGCTTACTAATGCTGGTATAGCCTAAGTCGACCACGACAAACGGCAGTATAGGGATATAGGGGAAGGGTTGAGGTGGCTGCTGTGTAAAATTACGAATCAACCACTTTGCAGCGCGATGACATCTTACCTGTGTAGAACCGTGAAGAAAGTTGTACGTGCAAGAAGACCGAGTGTATTTACTGAGAGCTTGGGCAGATTCACAAAAGTGCTGGCTTGATTGCTTGCTTTGTCCACAACATGGAGAGCCACAAGCTCTTCATCAAGCTCTTCATGATTCCTACTCATCCTCATCATCCCACTCATCAAGCAGCGCCCATTTCATCTCTCCCACCGCATCTGCATTACCAACAATACCACTCTTCTCACTCATCTCTCGTAACCCAGCGATTACATCTTCCAACCGCAAAGTAGTTCGTCGAGCGATTTCTTCTTCCGTTAAACCTCCTTCGGGTCCGCCGTGGATGCAGTGGTAGACAACTCTAGCAATCCTTGAAACGTAAGTGGGAAACCAGACTTGAGGAGTGAAAGGAGCAGCCAAACCTGCTTCATCTCCGAGTTCGTCTGCGCTAATGCGGTCCTGCATTTCTTCATCGGTGATGGTCTTGCGCGATTTGTTGGTCTCGGGTTTCTCGTCTCCTAGGGCGGATGCACTGCGTTTTGAGCCGGCTGTTGCCACAGGGGTGGCGATGGACTTTCTTGGTCTGCCTCTTCCGCGCTTTACTGGTGCAATGGTGGCTCCATTCAACACATCAGGTCCAGCGACTTCGACAGGAGCTGGGTTCTTGCGAGGTCTTCCTCTAGGACGGGCGACACTGGCGACTGCTGGCTCTTGTACCTCGGACTTGCGTGGTCTACCACGACCACGTTTAGCTGGAACAATAGGTGTTGCGACCTTGGTCTTCACTGCCACAGCACCCTTCTTCGCAATGGACTTGACAGCAGGCTTTACAGGAGTAGCAGCGGTGGAGGGTAGAATGCTCTTCGGTCTTCCTCTGGTCTTCTTTACCGCAGGGCTTGTGGGTTGCTGTGTGGAGCCAGTGCCGAGCATGTTAGGAGGACGACCAAGGTATGCACAAGTGTGGGACAGTAGATGCGCCAAAGCATCCTTGACGGTTTTGGCTTCGCGATCCTCTTGACAGATGTTTTCGCCGGAAGATTTGTCTGCTAGCGAGGCGCGATAGTACCTGTCGTCGAGATATCTGACGACGACATCGACTTCAGATGTCGGCTTTTCATATCCCATAAATCCATAGTTTGCTACACGATATCAGTCCAAGTCGGAAATCTATCAATTCGATGTGTTTTACCAAGAATTTGCTCTCTGAGTCCATGGATCTCAGCCATGATAAGCAAGGGTTGGAAACGTTGTCAGAGGCGCGGAGTTAATGGCGGAGACTTGTTGTGAGGTGCTCAAGGCAGACCAACGCTGGCACAAGTAGGCGAAAGACAAAGAATATTTGTTCAGAGTCGGTTTCAAGTTCATACAGGCAATTGACGCCTGTCAAAGTATAAAGATGGTTGTGTGTTCGAGGAAGTGAAGGTCAACTCAAGGGACGCGTTCGAGACGCGGAGCAGCAACGTCATAATTTATGCATACGTTGTGCAGCACTGGGTTGCACAACTTCTTATCCCTCTGCACCGAGACTCTCACGAACATCTACCTTCACATATATCTGCGACTTGTTATCTATAGCACTGGCACTCTTGGCGTGAGCTTCCTGTTTATATCGCAAATTTGCAGACTCTCGATGCGTCGCAGCGGAAAGCCGTGCACCAGAGAACAGGTCAGTATCTCATTCAAACTCAAGATGCACTCGAATAAAGGATCAAGGAGTCCGCGAGTGTACCACAGCCTGTTGTCTGTCCATCCCTCTTTTGAAACCAGGGTCACCCAGACTGCGCTAGGATTGTCCAACACTCACGACGCTCTTCCAAGAGGATCCCTCACGTCCATACATGAACATCTTTTCTCAACGTACATCCATCGCAATGTGTTCCGATCCTACTTCGGTTTCCGGATTGTTTGCTTCCGAAGTCTGCCATCATATGAAGAGTCATCTGTCTGCCGGATGCGTTACGGTCCAACTCTCATAATTTGTGAACGAGATAGGAAGACATTGACATCATGTATTGCTCAATCCCAATACTCAAGCACTTCTCAGACGAGCACTTCGACGTCTTGAAGCACTTGGAGCAATTCCAACATCAGCGATCTCATCTTCCATGGCCGAAGCACTACGCTTTACAGCTCGTGAGCCGGCCAACGGCGCGTCAGGTCTACTCCTAGAATCATGTGCTACAGTCTCCAGCATGACTGACGAATCATGCTCGTCCTTCACAACCAGCGGCTCTGGACTCAAAGGCGGCGTGACAGCCGCTTCAGCCCTAAACCTCGCCCTCCATAGATCAAACTCAGTACTCGCCTCATCCCACGGATACTTTGCAGGATCCTTGGAAAACATATCATCGATAGTAGCCAGATGCTCAGAAGTCATGTCAAGTAGATACTTGAGGGTCGTCCTGACAGACGGGCTCGGTTGTTGCATTCGCAACACGGGCTTGCGACGGCATGGACGAACGATAAGGGCGTGGTAAGATGTGCCTTTCTTTATAGTGATGACATCGCAGTCGGCGGCTTCTTCATCAGTGAGCCATTTCATGAATTTGAAGTTGGCTGGAGAGGTCAGTGGGGAGTGATGCGCAGGTAACCGGGCAGCATACCAAGGATTTGGGTTCGGAGGCCTTGGATGTCTGGCATGATGACTCTGGAGAATCTGATGAGCACTTTGGGAGTTGCGATTGTGCTGGAGGGTCTGGTTATACTGCACAACAGCTGTACAGAAGATATCTTGAGGGAACTTCGGCTCGAAGGACAGGTCGATGATGCTCGTGAGGGGTAGCTACATGCACAATTGTTGTGTGCGTGCATAAAGAATTGTGAACAAGAGTTCATCTTGGATCAATCCCGCCGGCTCCTGATGTTCCTGGGCAAGCTGCTGGGACCAGCTTCATCTTCTCCCTCGTTTGCTATGACAGAAGCCGGACGTTTCGGTACTCGAGGATTCACGGTCGATGATGCAGCCAAATCCGATGTTCCAGCCGAATGGTTTGTTGTTCTTGATTTTCGCGCATGACTTATGCCCATCATCATGGACGATTCCGCCATGGTCTCGGGGCTCAGGGGGGGCGATGAAAAGTTCCACTGCAACTCTTCTTCGTGGAACTCAGGTGGCTCATCAGATCCTATTGCATGTATCTCTTCGAGCTTGTCTCTCGTGACAGTCAAACTCTCAGCAGTCACGTTCAGAAGGTGTTCCAGCGCTGCTCTCATAGATGGACTAGGTTTCTCCATTAGAAGCACGTAGTTGGCGCGATCTTTGATCGCACAAGCCGCGAAGTATTCGAAGCCTTTCTTAAGGATGACAATATCAGGATCCTGCTCGTTGGGGGCGAAGTGCATATGCTTGTAATTTGCTTTGAGATGGTTGATTTAGTCTTGAATCATTGTGTACTGGATCAAAACTTACCAAGGATTTGCTCTTTCAGCTCAGTTATAGTCCACAAAGCTATCTCGGAACCACCGATATGGTCCTTCGATGAGATTGCCCGACTCTGCTTGTTGGCGAACAGCTGCTCTGTCGTCTCGAGAAGATATTCCAAAGCTGCTGTAGCTGATGAAGCTGGCCTTTGGGCCTTGAGAACATATTTTGTGCGATTGTCGATTGCGATGCCGGCCCAGTAACTTCCGGTCCCTTTTGTAACAACGACCTCGGGTTCATCTAAGTGGGCTTCTGGATATGCGGCCAAGTAGTTCGCTGCAGAACGATGAGCCCAAAAATCTTGTGCAAGACAAGCGTAACTTACCCAAAGCTTGCGCCTTTAGCCTTATAAATCCAGTAGTCATGTTTACGAAAATGTTGTGGTGTTGAAATAAGCAGCCAAGATGGGATGTGGAAGTCAGAAGCGTGGAGGGGCACGGTGCAGAAGGGTCTGGAGCTTGATTTAATGCATCATGCATAAGCGTGCATAATTGTGCTCTATGTAGCCGATCATGTATCGAGACTACGAGAAGCAAGCAGGGCTTCGACGATACATTGTAGCATCAAGCAATTCCGTTTCTTTCTCGAACTCTACGGATAGTCGTTGGAGACCTTGCGCGCTGTCTATTGGCGATCCTGCGAAGGTTCTTCACCCGAAGTCTTTCCAGCTCAGCCGCGTGAACTGAACAGGTAGCAACTCTCTCAATCTCTTCCCTCGATGTGATGACAGGTTGTTGGCCATGTTCATCGGGTGTTTCGGAGACCCAGCGCTCAAAGCGGCGTAGTTCACTCTCGGCATCGCGAGCCTCAGCTTCATAGAGCCATTCACAGCTTCTGTCTAGCAAGGCTTTCAAAGCATCGACGACTGTCAGACTCATCTCTCCAAAGTCTTGAAGGAGAGGGAAACGGGTGCTGTCTTTGGCCGCCACACATGCTCGGTATCGTCCATCGAGGTGCTTTCTGACCAAGATATGGACTTTGGTCTTCTCGTCAACAGCTCGGTAGTTGTCTTTACCAAAAGCATCAGTAAGTTTTGCTTTGCAGTTCATCAAGCTTACCATAAATCTGTGCTCTCAGACCTTGGATATCAGACATGTTGATTTTGAAGGAATATTGTTGAAGCAACAAAATGAGATGAACAGTCTCCAGAGGAAAGATCAATCATATTTTACCCCTCCTTGGAAGCATAAAATAGGCAAAGCCTGTAGCTCAACCACGTGAAATCATGAGCTTAGATGATGCACATTCGCATCGAGCATTATGATCAAAGGTTTGTTTAGTAGTCCAAGACCTTGAAACCAACAACATAAATCATGACTGTCGCATTGATGCATGCGGAAGGTTGATGATGGTACAAGATCTGCCGAAGGAGAAAGCATTGACGAGGTTGAAGCTCGGACCTTTCATGTGAAGCCAGTGACGTTGTTGCGAACGAGCGGACGAAGTCAGCATCATCTTTCTTCTTCCAACACAACGACCATGCGACTTGTCAATCATGTCCGACTACCAAGATGACGAGCCGCAGGGTGTTGTCGCTCGTGCTAAGGTCAGTATATCCTCCATCCATTGGCGTCACCCAACTGACACACCTACAGAACACGGCACTCCTCCCCCTCCGCATCGCCATCTCCAAACCCGCCCAACGTGCCTACCTGACCTCGGTCCTCTTCTTCAGCACCTGCTTTCTCCTCCTCCTCGTCTCTATCGCCGCATACCTGGCCTTCTACTGGACCTATATTCCCCGTATCGGTTTTTCGCGACCTATTCATCTCCAGTTCGACTCTCTCGAATCTCCTCCATGGGGCATTGCAAACTTGGCGCCAGAGCTGGTTAGTCTACAGCCGTATGATGTCAAGATACAGATACGTTTGCCGCGTACAAAGACGAATACAGAAATTGGCAATTTCATGGTTGAGACTGTGCTTTATGCGCCGGGAGAGAAGGGGTCAGTGGTTGATGAGAGCAAGATGCCTGTGGTCAAGACTGTGGACACGAACAAGGTGTTGGCGAGTTCGAGGAGGTCTGCCATCTTGACTTACTACTCGCCTGTAGTGGATCTCGCTCGTAAGGCTACTGAGTTGCACTGGTTGATCCTGGGATGGCGACTTGAGGCCGAAACACTGGAGATTCCTGTCTTCACCGGTGTTTCTTTTGCCAAAGGGTGGAGGAATGTTCCGGATATTATGCAGATCCAGGTGCAGAGTTCTGCTCGGATGCAGATCTATGAAGCTAGTGTTGTCTTCAAGGCTCGCTTCCAGGGTTTGAGGTGGATCATGTATAACCACCGACTCACCAGCGCCTTCATCTTCATTGGCGCTTTCTGGGGTACTGAGGTCCTCTTCACCGCCATTTGCTGGGCTATTTTGAGCGTTTGGATTTTCTCTGGTGACGACACCACAGTCAAGTCCGAAGATGCAGACATCAGACGCATCAAAGCTGAAGACTCGGAAGAGGAAGATCCAGCTAGACTCTCAGACACCGAGAGAACATACCCGACATATAGTAAAGGGCCCGCTATGCGTTACAATTCTCCAGCCATCAAAAAGGAAGAGACGGAACCAGAGCCGTTTCCTCAACTCCTGACTACTGCATTGGAAGCCGATGATGAAGACGAGAGCGATGACTTCTTCGACTCGGGTCTCGGCACCAGTCTCGAGAGCACCGGCAACACCAGCTCAAAAGAAGCTCTACGCAAACGAAAGAACAAGCAATCCAGAACTTGAGATATCCTCATACACCTAACGAACACAATATGAATGTTTTTCTCCACTATCCTTCCACCCCACCTTTTGTCAGACCCTCTCAATTCCCATGCACAACAGGCTTCCTATCAATCCATTTGGTATTCCCAAATTTGCCCGTAAAAGGCTCCTGGAACACTTTTTCCAAAGTGCTGTAAGGAGCATACTCCGCATCCGTCATGACAATCGTGACATTTCCTGCCGCTCTGCCTGTTGCATTCCATCCGGGACCATAATCTTTATACTCCGCCATTGTAGTGTTGCCATTGACTCTAGGATCAGTGGCACTCCATTTGATGTATCCACTAGGTTCAATCGAGTCGTCGAGGTAGGTGTTTGCGAATATACTCCTGTGCAGTGCATTCCATGGTCTGCCTAGCGCGCACTTGCCAACGATGTTCAGAGAGGAGTTTGCGGCGCGGACGAAGGAGTCGTGTATGTAGACGCCATAGTGGTTCACGAAGGTGGTATTCGTGCCTTTCCAAGCCGTTATGCCACCGCCGCAGGAACGGAGAGATAGGAGAGAAGATTGGATCCACAGGGTGCCGAAGCCATAGAGGAAGTCCGTTTGGCCCGCGACGGTGGAGTTGTACATGTATGCATTTCCCAACTTGCCGATATATACCTTTAAGATTTGTCACTATACAGGGTAATTGGAGGGTGGGTGGCAGGGAGCAGGGGGAAGGCTTACGGTATCTTGGTAGCTGTAGAATCCACAGTAGTAGAATCCGGCGTTTGCGTAGCTGACGCTTAGAGCTAGGGAAGGGCCGGCTGAGTAGGGTAGATAGTCGTTGATGAAGTTGAAGTTGTAAGCGCGGAAATCAGTGTTGCCGAAGGGTGTTCCGGCGGGCACTTGATTGCCAGTTGGTCCACTGCCCGTCAGACTACTGTTGAATGTAGGAGCAATGGTGAGGGTGGAGGTATATGCATTGTCGTAGCTTCCGGTGCTGGCTGTTCCAGTTGCATTGTGCCAGATCACGTTGACTGAGTTCTTGGTATTGTCGTTGGGATACTTGGTCTGAGCCAGCAGGGTGAGAGGGCCAGGGCGTGTGACGTTGACTTGTTCGGTGTAGTTTCCAGGAAGAACCAGGATATAGTAGGGTACCGTGTTGTTGGGAATGCTGAGGACAGCAGATTGGATGGAAGTGAACTTCTGTCCTGCACCGACCAGAAGAGTTCCTTGAGGACAACCTTGGAGAGGATTCTGTGTAGGGTATTGGCATTCGCCTCGACTGTAGGCTTGAGCGGTACCCAGCAGACCGAGAGAGAAGACTGAGAGGAGAGACTTGGTGGTCACCATCTTGAACGACTGTGATGATCAAGAGGAAGGATAGACTTGGCGGTAATGCTTGTTCTTATAATGCTACACCTTACCCATGCTCACGGAAGATCTATATGATCATGATGTCGACTCCGCATTTATCCCCAGACATCTCTCTCCTTTGCCGCACGTCAAGGCATGCTGCCGTGTGTGCCATGCGGAGATTTTCTGGGGAGGTTTGCGGAGAGAAAGAGGTGTAAAGTGTGGAGATGGGGTGTGATCTGCAGGCCTCAAATCATCCACCAATGAGGGTTTTCCACCGCATAGCCGAGGATTTCCAATGATGAAGAGCTTCCAAGTTGCGGAGGTTCTCCAGACAGATTCCATCTTGACATTCTTCGCAGGCGGTTGTCAGTTCGTCCGTGAACGCAAAGTAGACGTTGCAGTCAGCCTCGAGATACGAGCAGATCGGATCCAACTCCGCGAAATCGGCAAAGGCTTCAAAAAGGGTCCAGACCAAAGGAGCTGACCGAAACACCGGTTCACTCTCGTTGACTGCCAAGGCGTAAAATCGATCAAGCAGTTCGAAAGATGTCGTGTTGATAAAGCATCTCGTGTCGGTGAATTGAAGAGCTCGTGTTCATGTCGAAGCTTTGTTGAGATGAGCGTCGACGCGAAAGTCTGGGATTACTTCCGGAGGCTCAGAAACGTGTTTTCACTGTGCGTCTCATTGGCGGTACGAGTATCTGGATGGCGACATGCACACCACTTGCGACACGTTTACACAGTAACGGCTGACTTTGCGCAGATGAGGCCTCGTCAGAGCTTGACCAAGATGTCATCACGAACACCATAATTGAGACACTCAATGCGCGCAACCCCGGCGCCCTTCGCAACTATATTGCTTGATTGATGAATTGGAGGCTTTGGTGGAAAGGTTGAGTTTGAGTTGTTGCGTGGCTGCCACGATTCCCACATTCAGAACGTGCCAAAAGAATGTTTGTCTCCCAAACACAGTTGAGAACGGCTGATGTCCGAGATTGTTGACAACGTGCAAAGCCGAAAACAATTGCGACATGTCTCCATCACTTGTCCCTTTCTTCGCAAAGCGCAGCATTCGCCTCAACCGATGAAATCCTTCTATCGCAACATTTGTATTGAAACCGCCGTTGATGTGCAAGTCCCCAGAAGTAGGATGAACAAGCAAAAATCTCCACAACGGTGATGGTTTCCTACTCCAGATCCTATGGTTCGGACGGTTGAAAGTCTGGCCCTTTTCTCATTGGCCACGCGGCAGCCCCGATGATAGCAGACGACGCCTCGTCAGCTCGCCCTTGCCCTTCCAACAACAGCTGATAAACATCAGCTGGAATCGATCATGTCTTTGGAAGTCGCTCAGCCAGTGCCTTGATGATGGCCTTTTTCGGACTCCGGCAGGTGTGGTAAGCATCGACGTTTAGTCCCTAGAATTCGACTGTCGTATCAAGTAAGACTCTGCTATCTCGTGTGGCTGATATGGCACTCGTTGTTGGTTTGAGTTTGAGATGTCCGCACCCCTACCCGCAATGGCAGGCTTCGATACCCGTTTTAGAACAACGTTGACCAGTGATGGCTGAACCTAGAGCTGGCTGTTAAGGTGATGTCGAGCTGAATGGTGAGTACGAAGTATAGCTGAATAAACTATAGTGGTGATGTATGGTCGTCGTAAGTACTCGTATATCCCGGATCAACTCCCACGTCCGGCCTTACTTCCTCTTTTCTCTCTCTACCTCTGACTATAGGTTTTCTGGACTTCACATTACCTTAATATTCTGGTTTTGGACTCCGAACAATAGATATTTTGGACTTTGCACCTTACACAGACCTGGAATAAATGTCAACATGAGAGGACTGGACCAACTCGACTCCATGACTGGACTGTTGAGCCCACATCTGGAGAAGTTTGATCCCGAATCAATATCGAATTACGTCAGCAGCCCTTCGAGGTGTCTCAAGATCGTCAAAGGTCTTGTCTTTACAGGATGCGCTTTGTTCTGCTATCTCCTCTACACAAGCGTAGCCACGCATCCAGAATGGAACTACGTCTCATCTGGTCTCTCGACCAACGCAACTAATACTACAACAAGTATTACAACCCCGACGATACCAATCAAATCGACGACGGACATCAAAGCGGAGATTATCGGGTCGCTGCACAAGACAGGGAAGCCGCTATACTACACTATCCACACCAACCAACCTTACGACATCGACTTGGCCCTTCGCGCAGTCCTACACCTCAGCCCTGATGAAGTTTACAACAAAGCCTTAACTCAGCCTATCAAGAGCGGTGGCGAAGAAAAGCTTCGCGAGCTCGGTCTTCGCGTTCGCATGTTCAAGAAATACTTCGATGCATGGGAAGCATTACATGTCGTTACTGATGGTCTCTCCAACACCGCCTTCGTACGCGATGACATTCTCCGCTACATCCGCGACGCCAAAGATATCTCTGCTTTCACCGCGGGCACAAGACTTGAAGCAATGCATGCGTACGAAACGTACCGCACTTTCTTGTCGAGCATGTCTACCATCCTCTTCCCTTGGACAACTCCTTACTTCTCCGACCACATGACACTCCACGGGCACATGTACAATGCTGGTCGCGGCATTGTGATTTCTGGCAGCAACGATCAAGCTCCTTACATCAAGACCGCTATCTCATCATTCCGCGCAATGGGCTGCACACTGCCTGTCGAAATCATGTACCTCGGTGATGACGACTTGAGTGAGGACACCCGTGCAGAATTGGAGACCATTCCTGATGTCATCACTCGCGACATCGAGCAGATGGTCAATGATCAGGGATGGGAACTGAAAGGCTGGGCAGGTAAAGCATTCGCCGCTTTCCTGAGCTCTTTCCGCGAGGTTATCTTGTTGGATGCTGATGTTCTGTTCTTCAATAATCCGGAACTGATGTTCGAGGAGCCTGGTTACGTCGACACTGGTGCTCTCTTCTTCCGCGATCGCGTTGTCTTCCCCCAAGACAAGAAATCTTTCCTTCGTAAGATCTTGCCTAAGCCGGTCTCTGGTAAAGCTAGACAAAGCAGATGGTGGAGTGGTGAGAGTGGTGAATATCAAGAGTCAGGTGTCGTGGTCGTCGACAAGTGGAGACACTTCTTGAGCGTCTTCTTGACCGCAAGACTCAACGGCCCTGATCGTGATGACAGCGATGCTGGAAAGGGTACTTACTCTTTCTGGTGGGGTGACAAAGAGACTTGGTGGATTGGGTTCGAGCTCGCTGGCGACACGGACTACCACTTCCACCAGGGCGAGGCTGGCAACATGGGTACTGTCAGCAACATCGAGCCGATCGAGAAGCCCAAGGATAAAGAAGAGGAGAAGAAGGAGGAAGAAAAGACCGATGAGGACCTCAAGTTGAATGTGCTGGACACGGCAGCGATTGAGCAACAGCCGCATAAAACTGATGCGGAAGAGTTCAAGGATCAGCTGGACAGCTTGACCAAGCTTGAGAATGGCGAGAGTCAAGAATCGCCCACAGAGACCCAAAACGAGGAAACTGCCGGCGGAGAAAGGGAGGACGCCGAAAATCCCACAGAAGACAACAAAGAGCCTTCAGAATCAACCGGAGCCGAAGGAGAAACCGAGTTCATCTACCCTCCAACAACTCACGATGATGTTCTGAGAGCTGTAGAAGCAGCAGAAGCAGAAAAAGCTACTCCTCAATTCAAGGAGCCAGAACACCCTGTCTCTGCCCAAAACATCTCCGCCACCACCACCGATGCTCCCGCAGCAGACTCTGAGGAGGAACCCGCCAGCCCTGTCTCCGAGCCTGCTGTCAAATCCGAACGCTCCCTCTCCCGCCGCCACCTCACCAAACGCGACGACTGGTTCGACACCGCGCTGAACGCCAAACACACAAACCTCACCGGCCCCGCTATGCTCAACCTCACAAACCAATACGCTGTCCTCTGTTCCCCACAATTGCTCCACCTATCTCTCTCCGGCAGACCCATGTGGTTCAACGGCTGGATCCAACAGAACAAACACGAAGCGGCCTCCAAAGTGTCGACTTTCGAATTCTACATGGGCGAAAAGAAGAAGGACGGAGAATGGGCTGAGTGGGGTATTGGCGCAGATAATATGTGTTGTCTGAAGAGTGATGGCTTGAAGGTCTTTGATGAGAAGGAGTTGAATGCGTTGAAGATGATTGAGAATATTGCTTATGAGAGCGGTGCATTGGATCAGGTCAAGAAGCCTGAGAAGGACGCGGAGAATGAGAATGGGTATTAAGATAATTGTGTTTTTCCTTTTTTTGTAGTATTTAGCATGGCGTTTGGGGGTTGTGCATATAGAGTCGTTTGGAGTTGTTAATTCTTCCCAAGATATCAAGTGTGTCTTTCTCCGCGCAAAAGTTTGACTCTACGATGAGCATTCCCAAATGAGAACAAGCCACTGGAGCGCACAAGACGTACGCCATCAGTATATCTCAGCTCCATGCCTCAATATCGGAGCGATCCCAAGCTTATCTCGTAAACATCCCGCGAATCTTGTAAAGTTTATAAGAAGCATCCTTCCATGCCGTTTCTTCCTTTCTTCCAACTAAAGGCGCCGGCTTCTCATTCCATTCGCTGTCTCGAAGCTTCGAACACACATCGTATCCTGTACCGTTTCAAAAGACTCCATGGAGAGCAGTGAATCGATGAGGTTAGTCTGTTCTTATGTCACAAGGTTTAACTCCTTTGTACAGCGATGAGATGAAGAGATTGTTGCGACGTGGTTCCCGCGTGGAAGGGCTCAACAAAATCAGAGAATGAGATGGAAGGCTATGTTCTGATACTACTTAGATCGCGGAGGTGTCGATGATTCTGTAACAGGATCTACTCGTTTGGCTAGCTCCGAGAAAAAAAGACCTTCGCGACGTGGTTCGCGCGTAAGGCTCAATATTTGAAGGTTCAAGAGGGGAGACCAAGTTCTGTTTCACTCAGATATTGAAGGTGTTGATTAGTTCGTAAAATTCTCCTACCCTTTTAGCTGGCTACAAGGACAAAGCAATATTTGCAACGTGGTTCGCGCGTAGCAAGATCTATATAGGGGACGTGAGAGGCCTAGGATCTTGTGTGATCTGATGTTGGCACTTATCTCGTTTCTCTTCTGATACAGATCTAGGGCAAGGATGGGCTGAGATCTAATATTTTGTTCCGGCGCTACTTACGAAGCAGCTAACAGAGCAGCGATTAATTGCAGATGCTCCCGGCACATTCTCACAGTAGTTTAATCACTGAGAGACTGACACAAAGCTACAAGCAGCTTCATCTCTAGAAACCAATGAAGACTGCGCCGCTTTGTCAATCCTTCAAGTCTGACCATTGCACTAATGATAAGAGAATATGCTTTGTTCGACTTGTGGGTGTGAACGATCTGTGCTTTGTCTCTCGGACAAAGATAGTGTGCCCATTCGCTTCTACGCTTCCAATCAACGATCAAAATAATTTCCAATCGTGTATGGATCACGATGCTGTCTAAGGCTGTGATCAACTTGATGATTGCAACCAATTGGAACGAAGTTGATATTGAATCCGAGCATCCTCTTTTCCATCGAGCCAATCAAACCCTCCATGTGATCTCCTGTTGCGACAGCGTCTGTATCACCTAGTGCAGCGGAATGGTAACTCGACTTCCTTTTTGGAAATTCAATGGTTCGATCCTCTCCAAGGCCGCTTATTTCTTTTGCGCCATTTGGCAGCCATTTTGGTAGTAATTTCCAATCCAAAGTCATTCATCAGCCCATCTGGAGCGCACAGCAAGTCACTTTAGTTACGAGCTTCCTTCCTCCGAGCTCGATTGTCCAGAATGACTGTCTCCTCCGCTGAGTCTGCCGTAAGCCCAACCAGCAGTTTCGTCGAAAAGACTTTGCATCGCTTCATCTGGAGTGACGGTTTGTTCACCCTTGCAGATGATCGGCTGCTCGGAATCACGGTCCTTGTCAAGGCAGTAGGCCTGGTAGAGACCAATCGGGGTTCGGATGATCACGAGTTGAACATCACACTCAAAGCGATGAGCAAAAGAGACATTGTCTGTTCAGCAGTCAGAATCGTGTCTAGAAGATAGCTTGAGCTTCGGACCCAGTATTTGCTGGCGCATGTCAAATGTGGTAGACATGTTGTATGTTTCAGAGCTGTCTTGTGTTTTTCTCAGGCAAGTTCGCTACGAGACTGGAGATTAAGATGACAGAGTAGAAATCATATTGCAGACGCCTTTATAGCTGAGTCAAACGGTCCTTCATTGTGCAAAGAACTCGACGGTATGTTCTGCTATGCTTGCCCGGTAGATTCTACGTGATCAGAAGACTTCTGAAATAGCCGGAAGATGCCACGCCTGTTCCATGCTCCGCTGCTTTAACTCTTTGTGAGTAGTCAATCAACTATCATATACACTACGATGAACATCTTTGAGCAGTGATGGCTTGTTCACAAATATGGCACAACAAGGTTCGGACACTTTCATGTAGAAATCAACTGCTCTGCGGATTTTGCTGGACTTGTGTGCCGGCCGAGACAAGAACAAGGAAATGTGGTCTGCGTTAGCGTTTCTTAGGAGCACTCCTCCATGTTTTACATGCGTTAGAGCCAACGAATTAGCTCCAGACGTCCGCTGTCGAGGACCGTCCTTAACTTGGGTTTCGCAAAACCAGATCAGGCAGATGCATTAGAGATCATACAGTAGACTGCTACTCATGGTGGGTCAGCCACTTCACAGTATAGTGATTCCAGTGGTTAAGTAGTAGTCTCGTCAGCAGTCTGATCTGATTTGAACTCTGCCTAGCCCTCGCAGAATCTTTTAAGGACAACAGAAGTGTCTTGCGTGACTCAGTAATGATAATAAGACTAGCTCAAGATGTTCACGCAGTGCTAGACCGCACAGATAGAAGCAACTGCGAAAAAGATCCAAACATCTCACCGCTCTCCATATGATTAATGAAAAGCAAAAGGCGCAAGCCATACCAAAAGCAAAAGACAAGCAAACCATCAGCAAAACAAACGCCCCCTTGCGGAGGTGGAAAGCAACTAGCGGACCAGTTTCGTTTCTAGCTAAAATGGAGTGTCAAGACTCTGGCATTGTCTTCGATGGGAATCGAACCGATGACCTTCAGTGGAGAGAAGTTCCAAACACGAGTTGACGCTTCGCTACCGCTGGGCCACCACCGCTTGTCGGTAAAGCGATGGCAATGTTACAGAAGCTGCGGATGTGTGAGTATATAGAGGTGACAGTCAGCCATGCTTCACTGGCGCCGATACTTCACTGATAAGGAGGCGATGCAGGCAGTCTCCTTGCTCACTCAACATTTTGTCTTCTACTCCTTAGGTGATGCTCTCGAAGGCGAGAGATAGAAGTGATGTGCATCACTGCCAGCGAAAGGGCAGTGAGTATACAGACCGCAAGCGTATCCAGCGGCGCTTTCGGGGTCGCGTCCCTTCTGGATCTGCGAGTCTTTGTCACGCAGAAGGTAATCACGATCACCTTCTCACTGCGAGCGCACACTGGAGCCACCAGCCTGTTCAGCGAAGGCAGTTGTATTGACAGGGCGTATCTTGTTTCAGAACCGTCTCGCTCACGCCCTGGGTCAACTGGGAGAGCGCATAACACAAAATGTGACCACAACATCATTATCACTGCCAGTACGAACCTGGAGCGCGGACAAGTAGTGAACTGATCGTTTGATGCCGTCACCTGCCTCAGTGGAGACGTCTGGGTCAGCAAGGCGCGCCTTCCTCGAAGACACTTTCAGTTACGACATAGATCGATCTGACGAAAGAGCATACCACTCGTCCGAATTATCTGAGGCAAGGCACAACACATCACATGAAGAGTCACTGAAAACATCACATCACTGGAAAGCATGATTATGGAGAAAAGTCATGATAGTATTGTTACAAACTCGATCAATTGCTCTGTTTACGTCGAGTCAATGAGAGGAAACAAAACAAACAAAAACTCCAACCAACTCCGCGCTGATGCGATGGCAAGACAGTGGGGCTCTTAAAGAGGACGATGGTATGAGTTGCTCAGGCTTGTGATTGTTGCCTTTTGAGACTGAAGAAGGAAGAGGGATGGAGGATCACTGACGCGCATCAGCAACATGACAACAACATCGGAAAGCAAGAGAGGGAGAACTCACAGTCATTGAGTGCTTCACAGAGCAGCGCTGGTTGCGCGCAGCAGCTCCTTGAGTGCCTCTTCGGTAGTGGCTGCAGTGGCGCGAGCGACCGGGATCAGGTTGTTGCCAAGGGCGTAGGCAGTGACCGAAACGATCTTGCCGCCCTGCTTGACTGTTCTGGTGTTGATAATGAAGTCATCATGATCGATAAACAACATTGTCAAGTTGACTGAGAAGTGTCAGCAACATCATCGTAGACACAGGTGCCATGCACTGGAAGAGAGGGAAGAGAGGAAAGGGGAATGGCAAGGAAAGAGAACTTACGAATGATGTGCTCTTCAATGTCGATTTCGTTCACAGTCTCCATCTTGTTTGTTTGTTTCTTGTGGAAGGTGGGCGTGGAGTGTGAACGTGATGCAATTCGTCTGTTTATTTGATGAGATTGCGATGAATGTTTGTTTTTGGTCAGGAGAAGGTGTACGTGACGGAGGGGAAGAACTTATAGTCAGCTTTTGAGACGCGAAATCCTTGGCCGTCGAGCCGAGCCCGGACGGACGACGACGGACGGAGATGGAAGATTCCATCTCGGCGCCGGCGCGGGCCCCTCGGCATCGCATCGTGCTGCGAGGCAAGGGTGTCGTTGCCCGTTCGCATCTGGGAGAGGTACACTCTGACCTCAAGTACAGGGGGACTCAGAGCAAATTTCACCCTGACACCGACTTACCCACACGTAGTCTCCAACCTCCGCCATCATAGCAATATTAGGACAACTTCCAACTGGTGCAGCAGCAGTGTTATGTACTCAATCCAAGGTCTTCCTCCCTCGTGCGTAGCTCAGTGACCTCAGTGCGACCTCAGCCGCAGGTGCTGAGTGGAGTAATGAAATACAACAACCACCACTGCCTTGCATGCCTTCCCTTGTCGTGATATAGGATCTAGGACTCGATGATCACTTACCGTTCTGAGATGCATACTTCAGAGTCGACTGGACGTGAGCCCCGTCCTCATACTTGTTTCCTCCACCTTCAACGCTCGGTCAAGGTCGATCACCAGTAGCCAGACCAACGAGCGGTTTCACAGCCACGATTCCATGGTCTGAATGGTCTGAGCCTAGCTCTTTACGAAACATCACGGAGAGTACAGTCGAGTCAACACCACCAGCAAACTTTCCTCAACCGCTGCAAGTTCGAATACCCTCTGTCACGGCCAGAGCCTGATCTTCCTAGTCATCTTCCACAGAAACATGTACGGAGCTAAATTAGCACCGCCTTATACTCTTGCCTCTCAAGGGCTTCGTGGTTTCAATGTTGTGTCCTTCGTCAAGGAAGAGCTGTCTTGAGAACTCCGAGCTTTCACTATTCGCAAGACAGATTCGGTATCTATGTTCTGCCTCAGAAGGAGCGCTCAAATAGCAGTAGAGAATCGTAGAGGGGCTCGTGCTCCTCAATGGCCACCGGTCGGGCTTTCTGCTTCGTGCTTGCTGATCCGCAGACGGTTGATCCAGGGTTTTTACGGGTCGGCTCTTGAATACTCTCAGATTGGTCCCGAGTTCTCCAGAGATGCTCCAAGCCAGTTCGACCCTTGTTCTGTCTTGCTTTTGAACTTGACCTTCTCACAGCATGCCCTGCCTCTGATAGAGGTGTGTCAACATGTCCAAGTCGGCAATCCATTCAGCTATCGAAATGCTCAACACTCGGTGGTAGTCAGAAATTGGCCCGAAATTTGACATTTTCCCCGCGACGGTGTAGAACAAAGCTGCATAGCGAAAAGAGAAAGAGCGAGGCAGGACATGAAGTCAAAGCGGCAGAATCTGCGGCCCGGCTTCCGCATTCAGCTCATGAAATGCCTTAAGTCACCTTTGTTACTTCCTCAAATTTCACGTGAGCAACAAAGCAGACTATTCTTTTTGTTGCATCATGAGCCACTAAACCTACAATATCAACGTTCGAATACATCCGCATCACCGCAAAAAATGACATCGACCTTGAAACAAGTCAAAAGTTGGTCAATTGTGCGACCCTGGCTTTCAACCGCGGTGAGAAATATTATCAGAAATGCTGGAGCGATAATCGGACATGATTATGGAGTAATCACACAAGTAAAATGCGCTTACAGCATGGGCAGGAAGGAAGACATAACGATAATCAGAGCGCAGTGGGCAAAGACGACAATTGGCTCAAGAGCACGAAGTGAACAGCAGAGAGATTTGTCATCATTGCGGCTGTTGTGATCAAGTGAGAGCATTCGACATGGCTTTCAGAAGCGCGAGGTAACATAATTAATTGTTTCAATGCATAATGGTATCTAGCTCGGAGGATCTGTCCGCTGGAGGAGTGCTAAAGAGGCAGATACACAAGCCAAGGAGCATTGCAGAACTCGCCGTTCTCGCCTTGAATGGCAGCATTGACAGCCAATGTCTCATTCGACTTTTCGCTCTTACGAACAGTATGCCAACGCTCCGTCTTGTCGATGTCCACCGGTTTGGCGACCATGAGATAATTTTCTGCATCGGCTTTTTCATCCCAGCTGATTGTTCGAGCTCCATGGCCTTCATGAATATGACCAAAGCAGTGCAGCAAAGGCTTAACACGATTCAGAGCGGCGAGAAGATGATCGCATCCAACATTGCCGCTGGGACATGCGTCGAGGATATTTTTAGGCGGGCCATGAGTCATCATGATATCGACATGATCCTTGAGGTCTGCAAATCTGTTTTCGGAAAGCGGATAGCCGAATGCATAGTCGTTGATAGCAGGCGAGTATGGCGAAACGTAGATGGAGAAAGAGACACCACTCTTCAGCGTGAAAGTGTGAGTTCCTTGTTCGAGATATGTGACACCAGCTTCTTTCGCCAGTGGGCCTTTCATGATGGCAACAGCTTGGTCGTGCTCTTCAGCTTCGTCGCCGTCTTCTTCATTCAGATGCGAGCGCCAGTATTCGCCATCGAGCTCGAGGTCGTGGTTGCCGGCGATGACTAGCTTGAGCTCGGCATCGATCTCGCCCAACATCTTCAATGCTTTGCGAAAAGGACCATGGCCACCGACTTGTGTGAGATCTCCGCAGTGGAGAAGAACATCGACTTTGGGAAGCGGAAGGCGGAAAGGATGAGCTGTGTTCTCATGGATGTCGAGACCGTGGGTGTCGGAGATGATCAGAAAGCTGGCATTGTTTGGCGACATGATAGTTTGCTAGATGCGCGCTGCTGGTGAACCATGTGATGAGTTCTTAGGTGGATGCTAAAGCTTGGCTTGCATAGCAGTAGGCAGGAGTCGGAAGAAGTAAGAAAAGGTAGTGAATATTGTGGCGGTGGTTTATCTGTAGGCAGCAGTGCTGAATTCAAAAATCACCCGAAAGTGAGTCAATATGAGAATTCACTTCAAAAAGGTACGGATGCTGTCGCCATGAATGCGACACAGCTAGAGTAGATGTATCTATTATTACATTGTATGTGCGAAATGCGATCTATCTATGATACATGTATGCGTATGACTCTATCGACCGACGAATCCAAACGACACAGTGAAGCTGCCTGGAATTGCGGCTGTGATAACCCGAACCAGACACCAATCCATCATTATGTCATGAGATCTGAAAGGAAATATATGTATAAGAAGAAGAATGGGCGTCGAGAGTGAGGCGCAAAAGATCCGACGACACCGAAAAAATCCGGAAGATGCGGTGTAACGCAAAGACTTCACCGGTCTACCAGAGATCGTGTAGAGCTTGATCACCCACGACCTGATCCTAGCTCGAAGGAGTTCGCTGCACCTTCACCCGGGTCGAATTTGTAGTCGCGGTGCCAGAGTCTTGAGGCTCAGGCGACATCGAGGGTCTTTCATCTTTGTCGCTGGCACCGTCCTTTGTCATACTTGAAGGATTTGTCTTTTCCACCAGCTTTCGCATCTGAGGCACCAAGTCTGGTATGCGGAAGGGTTTTGTGACGACTGAGTCCATACCAGCCTGCATCATGACAGTGATTTGCTCGCTCCTGGCATTTGCAGTCACCGCGATGACAGGAATATGACCAGTGAACTCGTGGGCCGCCTGGCGAGTACGGATTTCGCGCACACAAGTGATGCCATCCATGACTGGCATCTCTTGATCCATGAGTACCACATCCAGAGGGGTTGGTGATGTCGACGACGAAAAGGCGGAAGTAGAGAGGAATGATAAAGCCTCAAGACCATGGTTGGCGATGTGGACGACACAATTCTGTTTGCGTAGTTGTTGAGCCATGACCTGCAGAAAGACAATTAACACTGACATAGAGACTCGGCGTTTCAAGCAGAAGACTTACGCGTTGGTTGATCAAGTTGTCCTCGACTACCAGGACATGAAGTGGTCTTTCTGGCACCACTGGCTTGGACTGAGACTGTATGGTTGTAGACGATGGCGCGCGTACGGGAGCGGGAGGATGAGTGTGGTTGGCATCGTCCAAGCCAGCAGCTTGCGGCATGGCTGTTGATCCGGTGACAGGCGTGTTCCAGACGTGTTGAAGAGCCACTGGAGATTCGGCGACAGCTCCTGACTCGGGCGGGCAGCGGCGAGCACGAACATAGAAGGCGAAAGTCGTACCTTTACCAACTCCCGGACTACTCACGCCGATCGCCCCACCCTGGAGTTCACAAAGCTCGCGGCTGATGAACAGGCCGAGTCCGCTTCCACCATACTGTTTATACGTCTTTGGACTGGCTTGCGAGAAGCGCTGGAAAAGCAGGCTGATCTCTTCCTCGCTGAGTCCACGACCTGTATCCTGCACAGCAAGCTGCAAATAGATGTCCTTGCCTTCGCCCCACTCTTCGGACAATGCGGTCGAATGTTCGTGACGCACCGTACGAGGTTTGATGAAGGTTAGCTTGTGGCGAGCTCCCGTTGGTTTTTCATACGAGGCGCCGAGAGAGATCGTCAGCCCACGCTTGTCAGAGAACTGAGTAAACTTGATAGCATTCGTGAGCAAGTTAATCACGACTTGCAGCAAGCGGCTGGGATCGAGCATGGCGTATTCGTGAGAGTCCATGATCTTGTGGTAGCTCTGCTCGATCTCCAGCTTAGCATTGATGGAAGCTCGCTGCAGTTCGCCATCGTACATCTTGAGCACTCTTCCGATCAGCTGCGGTGGTGACACCTTGTCGGGCGTGATGACAAGAAGGTTCGAGTCAAGCTTGGAGAGGCAGAGGATGTCATCGACAATGCACTTCTGGTGAGAAGCACATAGTATGATTGTCTTGGCAGAGTCGAGTATACCATCAAGCATTTCGTTGTCGTTCCTCGTTCGGGCTTCTGGATCATCGAGTGCGGTAAGGATACCATCAGCAGATTGCAGAATTGCACTAAGCGGGTTTCGAAGCTCATGAGATACCATGTCGCTAGCGTGGGGTCAGTTAAGTCCAATGAGCATATTGTAGTCAGCAGACGTACATGAAGTTTTCCGAAGCACGCTTTGTCTCAAGCGCTTCCTGCAGACGGTTTGATAGCAGAGTCTCCGTGTAATGACGGACAGAGGTTTCATGCAACCAGGCATGTATGTACACCACGTTACCATCATCATCCAGCTCCGTCACTGCGTTATTCATGAGCCATGTTTCTCCCGTGAGCTCGCTACCGGTAGCTTTGTCAATTGAGCGCCAAGGTCTGAGGACTCTGTATTCGACAACTGCGGATGTCTTTTTCTTTTCCAAAAGCTCGCGCCAGGCAATGTTGATCTTTTCGATATCCTCGGGGTGGACTTGGCTTCGCCAGGTCGCAGAAGAATCCCAGAGCTTTTTCCAGTCATACTCTCGTGGTACACCAACAAGATTGAGATATTCGTCGTTACAATACAGAGGCTTCCCGTCAGGCCGGAAGGTACAAATACCGATAGGTGCCGATTCAGCCATTCTAGTGAATTTGTCCTCGTTGCGTGCTGCCTTGAGCGTGCTGATTTTCAATTGTGTTGCGAGGTTATCGTGTATCTCTTCAAACTTTGCTTGGCCTAACAAGGTACTTGATTTTGTCAAAACATCGCGAAGATTGTGTGCGAACTGTAACGATTCCTCGTTGAACGGTCTTCTGGGATTCAGTCCAAGGATGAAGAATGCCAAAGCGCCAGAAGCATTGTTCGCCACTGGCATTACGCATACCGCTTCGACAGGATCTTCCCAGCCTCGACCAGGTATCGCAGTAGCGAGGTCAGCTGGCAGGGAGTTGTCTTGACGACGCAGCACAACAGTTTTCCTACCAATTATCGCATCGCGACAGGCCCTTGCCAACCCGTAGACCGATTCTCTGTCCGCTACGTCGAAAGAAGTGGGGATAGCAGCATTGTTCCGGTCGATACCTAATGAACCATGTAGGCGATATTCCTTCATCGAATTTGCCCAAGAGCTAGATGTCGATGATGCACTGTCGTCGTCGTTCGAGTAGATCAATGCGAAGGGAACATCCTCTGGAAATCCCTCAAGAGACTCTAAGCATCGGTGCCAGATGTCAGAGATGGTTCCGCTGCCTGAGACCTGCTCTTTCAGCTTCTCTACTACCTCTCCTCTACGTTGAGAGATGACGTGGCGTGTCAACTCGACCAACGAGTCAACTGCCCCCAACGCGTATCCTTCAGAACCGACGATGGGAAATATGACAAAATTCCAGTAGGTTTCTTCCAGGATACCGTTTCTCTGGTGAAATGAAAGCTCTTTCACAGACCTCACCGCCTTACCTTGCATGACGGCAGGACGGATAAGCTCGGCCATCTGTGGCCAGATCTCCGCATATATCTGAGCACAACTCCTTCCCATGGCTTGAGGATGTTTATCTCCAAGTCTCAAAGCACAAGACTCATTGTAAATCATAATCAGCTCTTCACCCCACACTATAACTCGTGGGTCGGGATTTGTGCATATGCTCAGTACCATAGAGCTGAGGCGATCTGGCCACGATTCGATTGGTCCCAATGGTGTGGATGACCAGTCAAAGTCCTTGATGAACCGGATGTGAGAGGATACGCCGGGTACGTCAAACTTCGTCCAGTCCAAGATTTTAGGAGGCTCGTTTGACGATGGAGAAAGGATTTGCCATGTCGGAGGACCCGCTCGGGTCACGCGAGCGCTTTTTCGTGAGGCGTCAATTCTTTCAGGCGTTTGTGCAACTCCCAGTGGAAGTGCTTGCGCACAGTATACAACCAGCCATGTATCAGCGACCAACGTGCTGGTCCAGACTCTTCCTGCAAATGTCCGTTCTCCTGTGTGCTCCTTCGACTTGAGAGCTAGCGACTCGGACCAACTTGTGAAGGCGTCCCGTCGTGTGTGTTGTGTCAAGAAGGTATCAAGTGCTGTATTCGTGAAGACTATCTCCGGTCGCTGTAGTCTCTTCGTATCTGAGTCCGCCGGTCCGAGGACAAAGGTTGGTCGATCGTCGTTGCGTAAAAGTTCTAGTATGCCCACGTCGGCGAGCCGGGGAATTTGTGTAGAGTTCGACATTGACCTCAAAGAAAAGAGAAAGAGCGAATGGCGAGCTCACGACTTCCCGTCGCATAACAAAAGCGTCTATCGCCCACTCGCAAGAGAGATGCAGCGCTACAGACAGATTGCGATGCCAACGCGCGAGAACGACATCTATCAGAGAAAATGGATTCGGCTGACAATGACGAGCCTGGAAGCCGCCCCGTTGAACTCAAGAGCCGCCCCAGCTCTACCGTCAGGGGCGTTGTTTCGAAAAAGGCCTTAGTGAGCCGTCATCTGGGTCCATCTCGAGGCTAAAGTGCTTGAGAAGCTTGAATGACATCAACATCGTTGAGATTGAACAATCGGAAGCGTCTCCGCCAATCTCTCCTCGGAGCGTTCAATTAATTGACCAATTCGGCAATCACATACGATGGTTCGATGTTGCCATGTTGGACGACTTTTTGGAGATGACTTGTCGCACTTCCAGCGTGTAAAGATGTTCGTCCTTAGAAGCGCTGGGAAACGACGTGCAGACAATGCTTGCGCAACAACTTGAGGAACGTCTTGCTAGACGCAGATTCTTTCGGGTACTTCGAACGTTGATGAAAGAGATATATATGGCACAGATGGAAATCTGCTCATAAACCAATACCAGCTCAGCTGGCTCATCTTCATTGGTCTAGTGGTCATGATTTCCGCTTGTCAAGAGTGATATCTCGTCAAGCGCGGGAGACCGGGGTTCGATTCCCCGATGGAGAGCTTCTTCTTTTGCTACTTTGACCTCCAAACAGCTGGCAAGAGGCAAGCATGTCTTTTGTCTAATGGAATGGAGAGTGGGTAGACTAAGCGACCAGTTCACATGCGGTCGTGTCGTTTGACGTAAGGTTACAGTACAATCATCCTTGTCAGATGTTCGCTTTTATTCACGAATGAGGTTGGACGAGCTACGGAGCTGGGAATAACCTTGGTTTGTTCTTTCCAAGTATGTACTACTCTCAGACAGTCAATGTGTAGTTGACAGAATTACCAGACACCCTAGGATAGAACTCGAACGTGAAGATGACATCTTGACCCAAAGCCTGTACAGCACTAACAGCAGCAGCCGTAATGATTACATTGTCAGTATCCCAATTCCACTGCGAGTTGTAGGTCTGCAAACCCTGTCAGTAACTGTTCTTTCTACAGCTCTTCTTCATAACTTACTGTTCTAGCATTCTGGAGAGGCCCGTAGTAGGAGGTGAAGTCGTCGACCAAGTATGTACCATTGGCAGTCACCGCTTTGACAGTGGCGAGCTTGTTGATGCCCTTCCATTGGATCGGTATGGAAATGCTGGAACCATTGGCTGCTGCGACTGAGCTTGATGTACTGCCCAACACAGGTGTATCCCAGAGCACAAGGTTCAAGGTCAAGTCAGCACCGCTAGAAAAGTCGAGGGTCAGATTGGCGACAGAGCCAGGACTGGTGGTCGAAGCAAAGTATGTGCGCAGGAAAGAAGCCGAGAACTTGATGTCGTCGCCAGAAACAGAGTAGTCGCTACCTTTAGTCAGTGCTGTGCCATCGGCTCCCGAGATAGAAATCAGCGAGATATTGGAAGGCAAGATGTAAGGTAGTGCCTGCGAGGACACGTTCTGACCGACACGAACGAAGAGATCAGCGCTGGTGAACTGAGTAGCAGCGCTCGGATCAGTGGTGCTGTCGGGAAGTGCATTGGCTTGACCTGCGACAGCAGACATGTAAATGTCGATTGCAGTCTGATCACGCCAGACATGATTTGCGCGGTCCAAGAAGTCTGCGCCATTGTCCCAAAGTACAGTCGTGGTATTATACTTGGCAGCTGTGCGGACAAAGAAGTCAAAGTATCTCCAGCGAGCGGCAGTTTCGGTAGCGACTGGAGACGCAGCCCATTCACCAATTATTAACGGCACGTCGGTGAAGTTGTTACGAATGTTGGCGATGTCTGCTTCGAGAGCAGCTTTGTCGGCCTCAGAACCCCAGATAGTGCTACCCCAAGCAGAGAAGATGAAAGGGTATGGCGAATAGTAGTGATACTGAATAGCCCAAGGATTGGTGATGTTGGTTGGACGAACGAAGTATTGAGAAGTCAGATCACTGTTTTCCTGGGGACCATTGAGAGTTACCACACGGTCCGGGTTGAAACCACCGGCGTCGGTGATAGCCTTCAAGAACAAGTCTTCAAGCTTTTTGAGCTCGGCAGCATGTGCAGCTGTCGTGCCAGGTGGTTCGTTGATGGGCTCGTAAGCCAATAAGCTCGACTTGCATGCCAGCTTAGTACCAATTTGATACCAAAGGCGATAGAATTTTTCCTCTATTTGAGTATAGTTGGCCCCAGCCTTAGTGACATCGGCCCATACCCATGAGTCGTGATGAACGTTGACAAGCACATACATGTCACGCTCAGTAACCATGTCGACGACGTCAGATACTCGTTGGAGCCAGGCTGGGTCGACATCGTAATCAGGAGCTTCAGTGGTGAAATGGTATGCCCAAGTTACTTCGATGATACTATGGTGAGCTGAGAGTTGGTCAGGGCATTTCTAAGGATGTCTTACCTGGCAGTCGAATGCCCTTGAAGCCAGCTTGCTTCACATCGTCGAATGTCGAGGGTACCACGGGCGGATTACCCCAATCTCCTTCGTCAGGTATGCCATCCAGAGTGTTGCCCAAGTTCCATCCTGGATTCATGCCGTCCACCCAAGTCTGAGCTGATATGCGGGAGAAAGTGCCATTGCACACAACGCCAGAACCGGTCGAGTTAGTGTACCTAGGCAGAATAGGTGTGCTCAGCGCTAGGCCGGCGAAGGATAACGCGAGAAGACGTTTTGATGATCTTGACCACATATTTTTCGTTGTATTGGAGATGGAAAAAGAACAAGATGACAGGCCACAGCGGGGAAGCACATGGAGAGCATTCTTATAGGCCTGGGAACAAACTTCGAGATCTACCTTTCGAAACAGCCAAAACTACTTAGCCGGAGCCTCAGGAACTATGCAGATGGTCATGCAGAAAGTGTTCTGGGCGTGTCACAGGTATACTCGTACCCTAGGCGAGCCTGTGATGCGATTTAAGAGCTTCCGATAGTCGGTCACGTCGCATCATCATGTGTCAAGTAAAGCATCGGCTTGCAGGACTGCAGCTTGTCATAGTTCTCGGCCGTAGTCGTGAAGGAAGCCATTGGTGCTGGAAGAAGTGAAGATCGCTCTTGGGTGAAGAAAGAAGAGTTGTTAACAAAGCGAGATCTGAAACGAGAGTGTGGGGTTGTTACGAAACGGGAAATCTATTCGCCGCAGCCAATCTTCACCTTTCTCACCTTGAAGTACAGGTACACGATATATTGATCCCGTATTCACCTGCTATTGCATGAAGACCCCAGATCTGGGATCGCGATAGCTTCCACCAATGGTTTCTATACTCGAGCAGTGATGTGGCAGCTGTACCTCGGTTGCCAAACACTTCGCTCACCAGGCGGCGGTCGAAGCAGTCCCGCAATCAGAATGTTTCCTCAGCATCTGTCAACCTCTTGACCTATAGGACATGTTAGAACATGAAGATTGGCAATAAGCTTTGCTCGATATGTGGTCTCGTATCCAAGACTGAAGATGATGAAACTGTCGCAGACATCTTGACCACGAGGCCAACCCTGTTTTTGATCTTATCGGTCGATAAGACGGATAAGATAACGGGCTCACCACGCGGCCAAGCGAGGCTTAGACCGATCCTCCCGAGGCGGGTAGCTGCATGTCCGCAACAGCACCCCTGACGATAGTTCTGCAATCTATCTTATCTCGAAAACAACGTTCTTCATCCCTTTCTTCACATTCTAACATACAAGAGGACTTGTCCAACATCGTCAGAGTTCTCGGAGTCGCATCACACGATCCGATTTTTGAACTCTAGTCGCGATGTCTGCCAATCAAGCATACGCGAAGGTCCCCGGCGACGATGAAGAAAAGTACAACAATGTCGCGGAGGCGTCAAATACCGTGCCAGAGGACTTCGCGACGACAAAACCAAGCGTAACCAACAGTCCCATGATCGCTATCTTGTCCTATTGCGGAAGCTCGATTCTCATGACTGTTACGAACAAATATGTTCTGGGAGGGCGAGACTTCAACCTCAATTTCTTCCTCCTCTGCGTTCAGGTAAGACTATGATAGTACAACTCTCAAAGCAGTACTGATGTAGGCTAGAGCGTCATTTGTCTTGTCACGATTGAGAGCTGCAAACGTGGGGGTCTTATCACATACCGAGAGTTCAACATGGCTCAAGCCAAGAAGTGGTTCCCTATCTCGGCATTGCTAGTTGGTATGATCTATACGGGCTCCAAAGCGCTGGCGTACCTCACCATCCCGGTCTACACCATCTTCAAGAATCTGACAATCATCTGTATTGCTTATGGTGAAGTCCTTTGCTTTGGAGGCTCAGTGACTCGCATGGCTCTGGTCTCGTTCGGTCTGATGGTTTTGAGCTCTGGAATCGCTGCGTGGGCGGATGTGAAGACTCCCGCAACACCGGGTGATGCTGCAACCGATGGCGGCTTGTTTTCTATGCTCAATGCCGGTTACGTCTGGATGGCCCTCAACTGCATCTGCAATGCCGTCTTCGTTCTTGCAATGAAGGTCCGCATCAAGGTGACAAACTTCAAGGATTTTGACAGTGAGTATCGCGCAACGTTATATTTGTGTCCGCACTAACATAAAATCAGCCATGTATTACAACAACCTTCTGAGCATTCCTATCCTGCTGGTCTGCTCTCTCCTGCTAGAAGATTGGTCTTCTGCCAATGTTGCGCTCAACTTCCCGGCTGATAACCGAACATCAATCATCAGTGCAATGGTCATCTCTGGCCTGTCCTCGGTTTTCATCTCTTACACCTCCGCCTGGTGTGTGCGCGTCACTTCTTCGACGACATACTCGATGGTAGGTGCTCTCAACAAACTACCTCTCGCCATCAGTGGTCTTCTCTTCTTCAACAACCCTGTCACGCTCGGTGGATGCAGTGCTATCGCTCTTGGATTTGTGAGCGGTCTGGTGTACACATATGCCAAAATCAACGAGAAGAAGACGAAAGAAGTGGAAGTCCTGCCGATGACTAAGATGTCAACGTCAAGGGAGACTTGATTTGTTGAAGGGAAGGGTGGTGCCATCTGCAACCTCCCCGTGTGCTAAACTCTATCACGCGTGCGGAGATAGCTAGCTGGTTAGCTGTAGAAATGCACGATTTCAGCATTTCCAGAGGTCATCTCCATAGAGAGTGTGGCAGTCAGCACCTCTCCATGGACGACCAGACCGATGTTGAAGATATTGTGCATTTCTACAGTCCAAATAACTCCGGGCATGGCTGTGGGAGATGGCTAGAAGTGACAGAATTCGCACACGGGGAGGAAAGAGTGGTTACCAAAAAGTCCTACATCAACCTTCACTTGCGAAGGGATGGTTAAATCTCAGAGCAAGCTCGAGTTGGCACAATATAATGTTTGACACTTCGAAACTCATTCCAAACGCTTTTCCTTCTGTCAGATGCTAAAGTCATTGGAATCGTTCGGATTGAGGTCTGAAGCAGCCTGCGTACTATTATTCGTAGGGCACCTGTTAACACCGTCAAGTGTGTGCATTTTGGGGACTTTGAAATATCAAATCTTACGGCCGAGTCAGGTATGACGTATGATAGCAGGCAACAACATAGACAACCTCAATGTATGGAATGGAGATTAGAACCATTCTGTGAGCGAACATCCCGAACATGGATCACTACTCCCTACGGCAGAGAGTCATCGACATGCAAAGAGAGCCGTCGGAAGCAACAGCCGGACGTGCCGCAGAGGATGTGACTAATACTAGCAGAGAAAACATTTTTCTATTCGTTCCAAATCTTATAGGTCTGTGTTACCTGCGAAGGAATTATGATAAGTTCGATCATACTGACACCCATCTCAGGATACGCTCGGATTATCCTCACAGTCGTCTCGCTCTACTTCATGCCTGTTCACCCCCGACGTTGCAGCGCTATCTATGTAGTCTCATGTCTCCTTGATGCACTTGACGGCTGTGCAGCTCGGAGGTTCGACCAAGGTACCAAGTTCGGCGCTGTACTGGATATGGTGACAGATCGCTGTACGACCACATGTCTACTTGTCTTTCTGGCTACAGCCATGCCGAAATGGGCTATGTTGTTTCAACTTCTGATCAGTCTCGATCTGGCCAGCCATTATATGCACATGTATGCTACATTGAGTATGGGTGGGAGTGGACAGAGTCATAAGCAGGTTGATGCGAAGAGGAGTTGGTTATTGCATTTATACTACACCAACAAGGTATGTCTTGACACTGCTGGGATGACCGGAAATTCGAGCTGACTCGAAGCAGATTGTTTTATTCACATTATGTGCAATGAACGAACTTTTCTTTGTCGCACTATATCTTCTTGCTTTCACTGAGCAAGAGAGCCATGTATCTGGAGATCGAATGAAGACAGTCATTCAGAGTGAGCCATGGTCTGCAGGCGCTATGGAGATTGCTCGGTGAGTCACTTTGTCACCTCGAGAATTCTCCCCTGTTACTGACATATCTTCCTTCCTCCAGCGCCAACAAGATACAAAGCTCAATACCCACAGCACTTTTCAGGCTTTCTGTGCTCCCGATGTTGATCAAGCAGTACATCAACGTCCAGCAACTGATCGTCGCAAGTCAATGGCTTGCGGAAGGTGATGCCGCAGAGCGTGCCAGGCAGTCAGTCACTAGATAAGTGGGCAAGCATGGGGATATCTTTCCATAGCACATGTCCTCTCCGATCGCTGGAAAAGAAGCTGGATAGTCTCTCTCAAGTCCGAACAAACTAGATGAGAGAAGCAAGCTCTCTCACTTGCTCTCTCTGAATATCTCAAGCAACCCCAAAGACTACTTAGACATCATCAAGTTCCACTTCAGAAAGCGCAATATCTTCGACGTGGTCTCTGCTATGGAGGACTATGCCGTGAAGCATACTCGTGTAGCTACGCCTAACGTTGTGATATCCGATGGAAGGATGATGGAAACACAAGAGCAAAGGAAAAGAAAGAAGGAGCACAGGATATGAACCCTAGTTTCATCTCTTAAGTCCCTTTTGATGCACTAGCAATCTCTTGCCGCACCAGTTTAGCAGAGTTATAGTGCCTCTATCGGACTTACTAACCTCTGTGCCTTGCGTGCACCTCTATAGAAACCTTTACTAACTCTCTAGTTATGATTAGCCTCCCTAAGAGAGGGCGAAAAAATCACGTTCTTTCTCATGCTTGATGTGTAGGTACGCATCGTATGTGATGTCGGAGAGAAGAAAGTATCTTCGGACGAATTTATACTCGATAATCACTGCGTAGAGCAATACCGCACGCGACTATATTAGAGCAGAGAACATATCACCAACGCCATCACAAGCCAGCAAGCGGAGCAAGAAGACACGAAAGCAAAGGATCAACTAAACAAGATAACCTCAAGATAGATTACCCACTTCGCATGAACCCCCAGAACATCGACCTATGGTTGTGAGCACTTGCTTTCATGAGCAATTGGAACGACACTAGAGTAATATGAAACAGACAAAGAAAGAACCACAGATCAATGAACCCGCCCCTACCTTTCTAAATTCTCATTGTACGTCCACTATTCCCCTCCCCGGGCATGATGCAAGATAAGTCATAAGGACTCAAGCCTCACAGACCCGTCTCTCTTCCTCCCTACATTGCCATTACAAAGCATGATCATGCCAATGGCATCAGGCTCTGCTACTGCAATCATCAGATACCGTCGTATGGCTAGAGCAATACCGACCTCTCGCGAAGCCTTCACGCTCGTTGATCGGTAGAGAGAAACTCAAGGCTGACGGATGATTCAAAACTTCTGCGATTTTCTCGGTCGTGCGTCCTGGAGAAGGTATGCGATATCATTTTGAAAAGCAAGAAGATCTTGAAGATGTGTGTAAAGCGTGTGTTGATCAGGAGAATGCTGAGGCCGAAGTCACTAATGCATGGGCTTGGAGAGCATGGTTGTGATGCGAGCACGAGAAAGTGAACTTGATGAATTGGATTGAATTGATTGACTGCACAAGGTAATTGTGCAGTGTGATGCTGAAGAAGAAAGAAGACTAACCATACACTCCTTGTGTGTAAACGCCATGCTAAAGCATCAATGCCTGTTTCTCTCCTGACCCGCCGTCTGTGTCTTCCCGTATTTCGTCCGGTCGTTCCAAAAACGCCTTGTGCATGTCTTACTCGGCCTCTCGCAAAGTCTTGTACCAGACGAAGACTCACGAATGCCATCTGCGCCACTTGCCCTTGGACTCAAACTCCTACTTCAAGCCCAATCCAACATTAGCAGCACTCTCTCCAACCCTGATTGAGTCTTCTCTTTCCAAACCCTCGGGTCTTCTCGAGCTGGTGGTGGTACTCTGACTCTCACTTCTCTCTCTAGGAGCGGCAACACTTCCTCCAGTCATACCAGCCATGTTGGCCGCCCAAGCACTGACGCTCGGCCTACTCACTCCAGCCAGTTCAGGAGCAGGAACGCTGGCTGATGCATCAGAGGTGATACTGTTTCTTCTGCTGCGGAGAGCGCGTTCGAGAGCCTTGACACGTTGACGCAGGGCTTCGTTCTCTTGCTTTACGAGATCGAGTTCTGCGCGGGAGGAGGCGATGTCTGCGGTGCTGGAGGATGAGGTGTATGGCGATGTAGGGCCAAAAGAGCCGGCTGTGGAGAGACCGCTGGCTGTTTGAGAGATCGAGGGGCGGTGAGGGAGGGAGGTTGCTGAGGCGGGAGTCAAGGCCGGTGTGGAATGGCCTGAGGTGCTGCGGATAGATGGGTTGCGAGAAATGGATGGGGGGTTGGTGGTTGTGGTTGTAGAGGCAGAGCCATGAGCGGCAGCTGCGCGGTCGTAGGAGGCTTGCGAGATGCCTGCAAGAGGGGCGGTTGGTTGAGGGTGTTGGATGTTTGTGTGACTGGTGACCGAGGGATTGCTAATACTACGGCTTGAGGCAGTGGAAGAGGAGCGGTGTTGGCGTGTGGGTGTGTGATGTGAGAGGCTGTTGTCCAGTGCTTGGTTGGAGCTGGTCTGCGAAGCGTTGCTGGCGACCGAGGCCGAGTGCTGTGCTCGAAGGGCTGAGAGTTCGCGCGTAAGACGGTTGACCTGAGTTTATCGTGTTAGACTGACGAGGTATGAAGGCGCGAAGGGAGTCAAGCAACGCACGACAGCTTCTTGCTCCTTCTCAAGTTCAAGGTGCAGTTCAGCAGCAGTCAAAGGGCGAGGGTGTCGGACTGGCATGTTTGCGTCGGCGGTGCTCATGACAGGTGAGGGACCATCAGTTCCGTGAGAAGGGCGGCGCGACGACATTGTTGATGAGTGTCGTCGCAGTGAGGGACTTAAGTTGCCGTTGCTCGTCATGTTGCTATGTCGCAGATGTTCATCAAACACGAGTCTCCTGAAGATCAAGAGAAAGTCAAGAAGTTGGACCCGACCGAGTGGAGCCCGACATCCTCCATGCGTATACACTGCCAAGACACGATGATGATTGACATGTGAAAATTGTATTCGTTGCTGCTGCCGCTTGCTATGCATTCCTATGTTTGCAACCACCTAGTGCTCATGAAACATTGCAAAACATGCTTTTGTGCTCCCAATCACGCTTGGGAAACATATCCACATCGCTGCCCGTCCATCATAATCCTTGACGCCTGTACTCTATGGAGCGTGACTTTCCCCAAATCATTGCCTTCCTGCTTGCTTTTTGGACGGGCGTAGCTGCATGTCCTCTTCGTATCATCTGCAGCCTCTTTGTTCGAGTTCGTTTGACTCTAATCTTTGGACCCTTCTCTCGTCTTGTCATCCATCGCTTAGTAAGTTCTGGAAAGGTTACGGAGGTACCAGTCTACCAGTCTGCGGCCAACCTTGGCTTCCGAGACGTGGATCAAGTCCTGGAAGTTCATGTTAGCACTTGTCATGTCATCATCATCTTTCAAATGACTCACTCCTTGCATGGCGTAGTCGAGGTCGTTGGTAGTGACAACATCGCCGTCGAGCAGACCACCCTCGGTGTGGCGGACCTGCTTGCTTCTCTGTTTGTTGACCAACAACCATCCTCTCAGGGTGTCGGGGTCAATCTCAAGGAAACCAGCCAACTTCTTGATGTCCATGGTGGTGTAAAGCTTGAGGTAAGAACGAACAGTAGGGCTCCACATGTTGTTCTTGACCTCCTCCATGAAGATTGAAAGGTGGTGCTCAATGGGATCAACGTTGACCGAAGGGTTGTCAAAGTCTGGGGGAGTGGGAGAGATGAATCTGGGGCAGGCCTGGCGGAAGAGATCCTCGAAGATGGGGAGAGACTCGGGACCACCGAGCTGCATGCGAGCAAACTGCTCACCGTACTTCTCACGGAGGGCGGAGTGGACCGTGTCGTCAAGACGAGTGGGGTTGAGGGCGACGCAAATGGCGACGAGGGCGTACATCTGGTCGGACTTCTTGGCGATGCTATCGTATTGTGCGTTCTTCTGGAAGTTCTTTGTGCGAGAGATGTAGATGAGGATGTGGGTGAACATGCGGATGGCGTCGGTGTAGCGGTGCATCATCATGTAGGAGAAACCGACGTAGTAGTAGGTGCTGAACTGGGCGGCCATGACACGGGCGAACATGGATTTCTTGTTAAGCTCAATGTTGTCCAGAGTCTTGAGGGCCATGCTAAAGTCACCGAGCAGGCAGTGGACGCGGAGGAGACCGATGAGCGAGAAGTATCCGAGCATCTGGTAGAGAGGGCGGTTACCGTACTCGCCGGCGTAGGCGGCGGGGTCCTCTCCACGCTTGCGGGCCTCGAGTTGCTCCTGGATCTGACTGCGCTGGATAAGCGAGTACAGGACGTTGAGAACCGAGTAACAGCCCCAGGTGTTGGGGTTGTCGCGGAGGATCTGGGCATCCTCGTCGTTGTCCTGCTTGAGGGCGACCTTTTGACGGTAGGCGCAGAAGCTGTTGAACTGGTAGATGAACTCGTCAATCACCTCCCAAGCCCAGTAGTACTGTGTTGTTGTCAGTCTTGTCTGTCTCTTTCAAACGCATGCACATGTGCAGATGCAGGATTGACACACGTTGGGGACCTCGAGGTCGACGGGGCCATCGGAGTTGAGGATGAAGTGGAACAGGTTGCAGTAGCTGTCGTAGCTGGCAATCTTGGTCTCGAGGGTGGCACCGTATTCGAGGGGTTGAGCAGCGGCGGCGAGCTGTGCCTGGAGGTCCTGAGGACCGCTGGAAGCGACTCTCTCGAGTTCGTCATCATCGGCGTATTGGACTTGCTCCTTGTAGTCGCTGGCCAGAACCTCCTCTTCGACGTCCGAGTCGTCCTGGACGGTGCGCGTGGGCGCTCCCTGTTGGTATGATGCTTCAATGTTGCGCACGCTCATCTTGACGGTATGCTGTGTGGTTGCGATGTCGTATCAACCTCCTTCTGCTATTGCGCGCGCGACGACAAGTTCTGGCTTCGTGCAACTTTTGCTCGGCTAACACATCTGAAGCTATGCCAAGAGGGGAAAGTGGGTGGACTTTTGGCGTAATTTACAACAACGAATCCGAGCTAATTAACTGCGGGACATCCACCTCTTCCATCATCGCCAGTCATCAACTCGCACATCTTGCAAACCAAATCTTCCTCTTTCGTTCACAAGTCTGTACATATTTGAACCGGTATTATCTCCACATTGCGCTTCAACAAATCTTTCTCACTGGTTTGCTCGATCCGACTTCCTCAATCGTAGTCGTTAATAACTGTTATCAAGTCCAACATGGCTCCCACCCACAAGATTGCTGTGATCCAGCTTCACCCCAAAGTACTTGAGCCAACAACACGTCTTCGGCAGTGAGCTGATTTCTCAAAGCCTCTTCATGTCGAGCAAAACTACCAGAAAGCTGCCAATTTCATCAGAGCTGCCGCACTTCAAGGTGCCGAATTGGCCGTCCTTCCTGAATATCACCTGACAAACTGGCTACCCAATGACCCAAACTTCAAAGCCTCTTGTGCAAGCTGGAAAGAATATCTCGAAAAGTATCAAGCTCTGGCCAAAGAATGTAACATCTGTATCGTTCCTGGCACAATCGTAGAGCTTCACACAGACGATGAACACGACAGTACCGGGATCACTACCGAAGAGGATGCAAACAGCGAGCGTCTCCTCAATGTCGCCTACTTCATTTCTTCTACTGGTGAGATTCTCGGCAAATACGTCAAGAAGAACCTCTGGGGATCCATCGAAAGACTTCATCTTACGAGCTCATCGCGTGACCCTCATCCGGTCTTCGACACTCCATTCGGCAAAGTCGGTATGCTGGTCTGCTGGGACTTGGCTTTTCCGGAAGCTTTCCGCGAGATGATTGCTCAAGGAGCGAAACTGTTCATCATTCCCACCTTCTGGACACTCAACGACTGCTCTCCTGCCGGGCTCGCTCGCAACCCCACCGCCGAAGCTACATTCTTAGACTCCATGCTTACAGCAAGATGTTTCGAGAACACTTGCGCGATCGTATTTGCCAACGCTGGAGGCCCGCCTGGAAAAGGATATGCTGGCTTGTCGCAAGTATGTGCACCATACGTCGGTCCAATCGTAAGATTGGGCAGCTGCGCCGAAGGTATGGCCGTGGTAGACCTGGACATGCAGATTGTAGAAGACGCCGAGGAGAACTATCAAGTCAGAGCTGATTTGGCGAGAGGCGATTGGCATTATGATTATCGTCATAGCAAGGAAGGCGACTCGAAGCTTTGAAACATTTCTCATCCTTGTAGTTATTCACGAGTATCGATCGAATTGAGAGATGGGAAATCAAAGCAATTTATCCAAGACTTAACATGTACACAAAGTTGAGCTTGTATCGCAAACAGTGTTTGATAGGCAGCAGCGATATAAGCTATATACATTGTGGTGTAGGATACCTGGGTGAGTGCATTGCTTGACCGGATTGATATACCTCCTCCCCGTGTGCTAAATTTGTTACTCCTAGCCATCTCCCACGGTCATGCCTAGCGTTATTCGGCCTGTAGAAATGCATAATGTTTTCAAGATCCTCTAGTCGTCCGCAGAGAGACGTTAAATATCACGCTCTCAACGGAGGCTGCCTTTGAAGATGTTACAATCGTGCAGTCCTACAGCTATACGCTCGACAAAGGTTTAGCACATGGGGAGGCTGTGACCTGCGCTACAATTGCTGATCAACATCAGCAAGGATGATTCTTTTGCTTAAAGCACCACTGAAGTCGGAGAATCGATTGATGTCGGCCGTGATGGCTTCAACACCAGCCAGGGTCATCCCCGCGCCACGTGCACATTCAACTCTCCGTCGTGCCTTCCCTCGAGGACGACACAGACGCTGAACCTGTAGCTCTTTGGAACGCCTCTCACATTCTCCATTCATACATCATCAACATCCTCCATCACGCATTACCGCCACAGCTTCACTTTGTATTGCCCATCATGAGTAACTTCAAGACGAAAGTCAAGGAAGGCATCAAAACAGCCTTCAGAGGCATCGGAAAACCCTTCAAAAGCATCAAAAGACCCTTCAAAGGCATCAAACGCAAGTTTCAGTCGAAGAACAAGGAGTCCAAAGGGAAACAGCGAGAGGAGCCGGAAGTCGATCACTCTCCAATGATTCCCTCCCACCAGACCGCAGTCATCCCAGCTCAAACTCCAGCGGGCTCAGATGGGAGCAAGGAGGCAGAGGAAGTCGCGCTGTACCACTCATCAAGCTCTTTCAGCTATCATGGTACCATACCCCTTGTGCGGACAGACGGAGTCATCACATATGATCAACCCCCAACAGGAGTGGCTGTCCCGGACGGAACACCTAACTCACCTCGATGGATCAAGATCAATGCCATGAATCTGGACCCGAGAGTCAAGAAACACACGATACCCCCAAACCCTATATCCGTTGGAACTGTGCGAGTTGTTCTATCCAGCGCAGGACTACGAATTCTATCGGACTACCTTCAAGACGCAGTCTACGCCCCGTATATCCGAAGAGTCATCTTCGAATGTGACCACATCAAGACATCACAAGCTCTGGCCGATCTGAAAAGGCTCATGCCGTTCCTGGACCACATAGCGCACATCCTCCTTATAGAGACAAGGAATATCAAGATTCCGATCCGAGACGCCCTGCTTTTCGTGATCTCAGGGTTTACGACTTACTTAAGATCCGGACAAGACGCTTATCTTCTCTGGAATGCAGAACCTGAGAGGTCGCGACCGGTGGACATGACGGCAGGCTGTGCTCTGACGAAAACCGGCGTTACCAGTCCCAATGGGCATCAGTACGAAGCTCATTTCGACCTTGGTACGAGACTTGGAGCACCGGATCAGACGCCTCGTGAGGGTGAAGTCCGTTTTTGGGTCCACAGGGGTGTCAAAGCCGCCAAAGGTACCAGAGGGACACTACGAACCAGAGGGAATCGACGCGCCGAAGACGAGGCCTTGTTGATCAGGAATTTTCCTCGTCACCAATTTCACCACCTTCCAGGGACAGAGCCAAAGGAAGAGTGGATGCTAGACTTCACGAGGCTTAATCTGAGGGCCATCGATTTATATGGCACACGTCTCACTCTCGAGAGTTTGCAATTTCTCCTTCGACGCAATGCACAAACTCTGAAGGTGCTCGTGCTTGAGCAGGTGGATGTCGCTCCGAGTGGTAGGACATAGCTTGATCTGCTTCGATGGATTGACGAAAATCTTGACTTGGATCATCTCAAAATCGACAAGATCTCCCAAGGTGATGATATTCTCAAAGGTGTGAGTATTATCGAGAAAGAAAGAGCTGTTGATGGATACAGCCAGGTCGAAGCGCAGCTTGACAAAAAATTGCGAAGGGTGAGACTGAAGTCCTTTTATTTGACCAAGGCCGAGAGGGTCGATTGGGAAGAGTCTGTCACACCGCTTGCGTGGTGAAATTGGTGCTTCCCATCTATACTTTTCGCATGATCACAGTCGTTTGACGAGCGTGGTTCATAGTCAACATGACATCCATTCATTGACGACATTCTTTAATTTCTTCAGATACTTCGCTCCTTCTGAGTTCTTATCCGGTAGATAGTCCTCGTCTGCACGTTCTTTCGATCCCTGAAATCCAATAGTCGCATGTGCTCATCGGTGGAGATGAACATGACTTGTACTGGTGTCTAGATCAACCTCCTGATTGAGATAACGGCAAGGCAGGTGAACACAACGAGGGGAAATGTTGACGTTTCAAGTCGAGATCCGACGTTACCGAAGCCTGATTTTGAAGATACGCTTACAGACTGATATATACGCAGGGAAGGATTTGCAACGCCTCACACAATCGTTCGAACGGTTGTCAATTTTGACCAACGTCTTTGAGCCTCCACATGCCTACTTTTGTCACAATCGACTCGCAACACCTACTGTTTTCTTCTCGAATCCCTGACGTCTGACGCGGTCGAGATGGGTCGCCGACCAATCAATAGAATCCGCTCGCGCAACCGAAGCCAGTACTGACAGCATGTCCACGACTCGTAGACATCCGCCTATCGCGTATGGTGGAAGAGAGATGTGATAGTACACCGTTTTCGAGTAGGGAAAATGGAAAGTATTGCTTATTCCTTCCCTCTTCACAAATCATGACTTGTTCGTCTGTTTTTGCGTCTCGGCTTTTGCGATATAACCTCTGCAAGGTTTCGCTCCGGTTTGAAACTCTTTTTTCCCTTTGAACTTTCTTCTTGACTTCACATTCCTCATTCTTGCATCAGTGCTTTGCTTCGTTGGGGGAGGTGTGTTTTGACAACTTGTGACACATTCCACGGAGATCTCTTTCGCTTCTTTACTATACCATACACAACATGGCGACTTCTGCGTATCATCTGAGGACGGATTATCTGGTCGAGGCTTTTGGAATCGATAACCCACGACCGGAGTTCTCTTGGAGACTGGAAGCCACTGATCCTTCGGACAAACATGCCGTGGTGTTTCAAAATGCATATCGCGTGCAAGTTGCACTCACCGAACAATTTAAACCCACGACCATCGTTTGGGATTCAGATGTGGTGCGCTCGCAAGATCAATCTGGAATTATCTATGCGGGTGGTTTACTCCAATCTATTACGAAATACTACTGGCGTGTTCAATTGTTCGATATGCATGATTTTTGCAATGGATGGAGCAGTGTTGCTACTTTTGAGACTGGAATTATGGATGCGAGACTTTGGAAGGCTAGCTGGATTACTGGACCTGCTGAGGACACGGAACATGCTATGTATTTCCGTGGTTGCTTGACCATACCTTCTGGAGTGTTGAAAGGAAGAGCTTTCGTTACTGCACTCGGTTGGTATAGATTGTTCGTCAATGGATCGGATTTGACTGGAAATTGCTGTGTACCGCGCTGGACGCCGTTGAATTCTGCAGTCGAATATCAGGATTACGATATCACGGAACATCTTCGTCCAGGACTGAATCATTTCAGTGTTGTGGTTGGAGATGGGCGATGGAGAGGAAGTCTTGGTCTCCGCGATACGAGAGCGAAACATCATGATCCTGTTGCTGCTTTTGTTCAGGTCAACATCAACTTCAAAGATGGAAACAGGATTGCTTATGGAAGTTCTGAAGAATGGCTTGCTGGAACTGGCGCTATCATCCGCTCGGACCCTAAGCTAGGCGAGGAACACGATTTACGCATCAGCAGTGATGAGTGGTTGGGCAGTGTGGCACCTACACCTCCTCACGTGCAAGGCTCTCGCTGGACTCCCGCTCGTATCCTACCAACACCTCAATCTCGAAAATTGATTGCGGAAGAAACACCACGGACGAAAGAGATTGCCCGACTACGACCGAAAGGAATCCTACGTTCACCTACCGGCAAGCAAATCTTCGACTTTGGTCAAAATATCGCTGGCTTTGTGGTTGCCAAACTTAAAGGCAGGGAAGGCACGAAAGTCACGATTACCTATTCTGAATCAGTTGGCCCGGATGGAGAACTGGACTTGGACTATGCTCTGCCCATCGATGGAAAAGCACAACGTGATTCTTGCATCCTTGGTGGAAAAGACACTTATTTCCAACCCTGGTTTACTCGTCATGGTTTCCGCTATGCTGAAATTTCTGGCTGTGAAGATGTAGGCTTCAATGATATCAAAGCCCTCATCGTCTCCGCCGATCTACCAGAAACTGGATCCTTCACTTGTTCAGATTGGCGATTGGAGAGATGGAGAGGCAACGCTTTACGCTCCATGCGAGGAAACTTCGCAGATGTTATTACCGATTGTCCTACCCGTGAGCGATTATGCTGGATGGGTGATCTCCAAGCCATCTCTCCTACTTCGACCATGTTCTTGGATACCCAGACATATCTCCGTCGCACTTTGAGGAATATCTCGCTCGAACAATTGCCTGATGGTACTGTCCCTCCTTTCCTCCCCGGCGAATGCGCACAAGTCTACAAAGGTCTCTGGTGGCCCATGTCTCTGATTACCACCTCGGTCGGCTGGGGCGACGCCTGCGTGCTCGTGCCCTGGACACTATACCAATACTACGGCGACTTGTCGGTGCTCAAACGCCAATACACATCCATGAAACGCAAAGTCGAGCAAATGACCCGCGACGCCCGCTCCGGCAAAGGAGGCTATGGCAAATACTTCAAAGGCTGCAAAAAAGAACATGAACCCTACATCTTGGATTCAGACAAGATGTGGGGTGAATGGCTGGAGCCGGGTAGTGGTATGTGGGGGCTTTTCAAGTCTTTGATGATTCCTAGTCCCAATACCGCTACTGCGTATTTTGCTCACAATGCTGCTGTGTTGAGTAAAGCTGCTGAAGCTTTGGGGTATCATGTTGATGCGGAACATTACTCTGCACTCTCCGAACGCATCAGGGAGGCATGGCGAGCTGCGTTCGTATACGCCGACGACAGAATCGGAGATGACAAACAAGACGACTACGTCCGCGCCCTCGCCTTCAATCTAATCGAGCCCGCCTCAAGACCAGCCACCATAGCCCGCCTGGTGGAAATCATCACCGACAGCGATTTCCACTTCGGCACAACATTGCTCAACACAGCCATGCTGCTCACCGTGCTCTCCGACAACGGCCGCGCCGATATAGCATACAACCTACTCCTCCAAAACTCCTGCCACTCCTTCCTCAATCAAATCGAGCAGGGCGCCACCACGTGCTGGGAAACCTGGACCGGCTACGACGAACAGGGAAGAGCAAAAGGCAGCCACAATCACGTCGCCACGGGCGCCTGCACACGCTGGCTCCAAGAAGGTATCCTAGGAATCACACCTCTCGAACCCGGCTACCGCAAGATAAAAATCCGCCCGTTGGTGGGTGGAGGTCTGGATCATGCGTCAGGTGGCATAGAAACACCGTATGGGTTTTGCAAAAGCACTTGGAGGGTCGTGGTCAGTACTTCGATGATCCAATTAGGCGTCACCATTCCCGCAGGTGCGTCGGGGGAGATCCATCTGGGTGATGGGAGTGTGCATGATGTGCCTGCTGGCACGCACTTTTTCGAGTGGCAGGGTGGGGTCTCGTTGTTCACGCCCGGTGGCTTGGATGTGGAGAATATCCTGCAAGATCGCACCAGTGTCGCCGGTCCGCCCAGACATGGATTTGCTGCTGCTGCCAGTCCGCCGCAGAGTCCATTGAGCGGGCCGCCTATTTCTCCATTGAGTATGGCTGGCGCTGCTCTTGGTGCTGCTGCTGCAGCGGGATCTGGAGTTGCCAAAGCTCTCGTCAACAAGGATGGCCGATTAATGCCACCGCCCTCGCCCTCACTATCAGCAGGAAGTGGCAAAAGAATCGACTCGGTGAGCTCGATGAGGGATGTGGCCAAACCACAACGCGGAAGTTTCGTATTACCCAAGAACGGCGGGATCATGAGTTGGCCGCCCAGCGCTGCCACTTGATCTTCTTCTCCATATCTGAATCCCGCACGGAGGGATGGGGGAGAGGTGGTGGGTTTTCTTTTCCATTTACCTTTCTCATTAGCATTTTTCGTTGGGTTTGGGACTGGAGTTGTTGTTTCATTAGAAGGGGCGAGGGCTGGTTCCTTTTGTCCCTTATTCGTTTGGCATATCCGGTTATTCGTATAGACTATTATTAATCACTCTCTCTCTCTGTCAAACAAGTCTTTTCCATGCGTATCTCGTTTAGAGTCCCATCGTGAATGCGGTCATGGGGCCTGTCTGCGTTGATTGGCTTACCGTTTGGGAACCGCGAGATGGTCTTGATATCTCAGGAGAGAATGAATAAGGCTAGAAATTGTGATAGGAACCAAGCAACCGATTTAATTGTGTCTTCTTGACTCTGAACGTTTACTGCTTGTCTAAACATCAAGACTGTTTCCGAGCCCCATTGGAGAATCCTCTACGAATGCGTCCACTCAGGCTTCTTCTTATTCGCAAAAGCATTCATACCAATCTTCTGATCCTGACTTCCAAACAAACCATGGAAGAGTCTCCTCTCATACTCCACACCCTCCCTAACACCCAAATCCTGACTCTTGTTGACAGCCTCTTTAGCAGCTTTAACCGCAATCTTCGAATAACCCGCAATCTTGGCCGCTGTGTCTAGCGCACCTTCAACACAAGCGTCGGCATCGTCAAAGCATTTGGCGACCAAACCCCACTGCTCTGCTTGTTCACCCGAGAAGTTTTCACCCGTGAGGATGATCTCCATGGCTTTTGCTTTTCCAATCGCACGGGTGAGTCGTTGTGTCCCTCCCGCGCCGGGTATAATGCCCAATTTGATCTCCGGCTGGCCAAAAGTGGCGCTCTTGCTGGCGTACAGGATATCGCACATCATAGCCAACTCGCAGCCACCACCCAACGCATACCCATTCACCGCACCGATGACCGGTTTCTTGATAAGAGTGAGGTTGGACCATGATTCGATAAAATCGGCACCGTAAGCGTCGGAGAAGGTTTTGGGAGCCATTTCTTTGATGTCTGCGCCGGCGGCGAAGGCTTTGGGGCAGCCGGTGAGGACGATGGCGGAGATGGAGGGGTCTTTGTCGAGGGCGGATGTGCAGGTGTTTAGTTCGTTGATGAGGGGGGAGAAGAGGGCGTTTAGGGCTTTGGGTCTGTTGAGGGTGACTTTGTTGCGTCTACGTCAGTGACGGTCTTTTAGGAAGGATGAGGTGGTGTTGTACTCAAAGCGACACCAGGACGAGGTGTGCTGAGTTGAATGTGCTCGTAGCTGTGCTCAGAGGGTGTAGAGTATGGGCGTCTGACACGAGGAGCCACCGTCTTGACGAAGCGAGAGGGAAAGGGTCTGGCGATTCGTAGACTCTGCATTCTGGCGGTCGGTTTTAAAGTCCAATTGACGTTGTTCGAAAAGTGAAGATGGACAAGTCAAGAGTTGTCACAAGGTTAGAAATCAAGGTGGAAGTAACGGAGCTCTATCTCCCCGCATATGTCATCGGCTGTCTTTTTGCCGAGGTGTTGATGTTTTTCCCGAAATGGCAAGGCGCCATTTCTCCGAGCTTTGCTAGCAGGGCGCATACCGAGCTCTCAGCGGTCCCTCTCTGCATTCTCAATAACTTCGTGCCTTTTGATAGCTATTTTCGCAGGAGTGTTTGGTGCTTGGAGTACGAAAACCATCTAGAATAATCACTGCTACTACACATTCACAATCATAAGCTATCTCCTTATAGTCAATCATTCACTCTAACCTCACTTCCTCACATGTGAAGGATCCACTCCTCTACCCATGAAACCACTTCTTCCCAGCACCGTCCTTTCTCTTTTCCATCAACATCTCGAATACAGAAGCCATTGGTGTCGACACTGACGTGCGCACAACTATCACGACCCGCGTGTGCTGCTTCTCCCGGAACAGAACAACGCGAGCCGATCCGGGTACCGGACGCGCTCTAGTATAGCTCCTCGCTTCGTGCATCTTGTAGATCTGTAATGAGAGTAACGGAAGTAATGCACGAGTGTACTGTCTTGGTTGGAGATGGAGATGGTAGGGGAGGGGATTTCTGGCATTGTACCCGGTATAGACGACACGGGGTTTTAGCTCCTCTTTCGAGTCGATGACTAAACGTAGCGTTCGTGTAGTAACGCAATGGCCCAGGCTTGCTTTCGACGGCAGGGTAAGTCGCTAGTGGTTGGCATTTCGACATGTACCCGGTGTAGACGATACGAGGATGCTGGTATCTCGTCTCTCCGCTCGTTGAATGCGTGTATCGTTCATGTAGAAACGCAATGGCATGAGACTTTCTTTCGACGGCAGGGTAAGTCGCTAGTGGTTGGTATTTCGACATGTACCCGGTGTAGACGATACGAGAATGCTAGTATCTCGTCTCTCCGCTCGATGAATGTGTGTATCGTTTGTGTAGTAACGCAATGGCATGAGACTTTCTCTCGACGGCAGGGTAAATTGCTAGTGACTAAGTGTTTCGACGTGTACCCGGTGTAGACGATACGAGAATGCTAGTATCTCGTCTCCAGTCGATGAATGTGTGTATCGTTCATGTAGCAACGCAATCGCTAAGATTTCTTATCAACGGCAGGGTGAGTTGCTAGTGGCTAGTTGTTTCGAGATGTACCCGGTGCTATTGAAAGGCTTCATTCCGAATCGGAATCTCCAAAAAGCGCCAAGCTCTCCCTCTTTTTCTCCTTGACAGGCTCGGCGAGTTTTGACCCTGCTAGTGATAATCTGCTAGGAGCACCAGCACCGCCAAGTGAGAATCCCATAGCGGGAGAGGCTTTCTTGACTTCCTCTGCAGGTACTGAAGTAGCAGGAGGTGCGTTCAACGACATGGAGAAGTTGGACAACTTAGGTGCTGGCTTCGGTGGCGGAGCTTCACCATCAGCAGTTGCAAGAATCAGATCTGCGGCTGATGGTCTCGATATCTGACGCTTGACTGGCTGTTGCGCAGGTTGTGGTACTGTGGCGTGTTGTGGTGTAATCTCCTTCACCACGACTTCCGGTGTGGGAGCAGCGCCCAAACCCTCCCCACTCTTCCACCTCCTCTTCGAGTCCTCTTCTTTTTCCAGCTTCTCCTGTTCATCCTTGATCTTCTGCTCGGTATCTGTCAACGGTGGACTCAAAAACACATCCTTGAACCTCCTATGGCTCTCCGGCGCAAAGATGCTTTCTCTCTCCCAGCAATCAAGCACAACCGTGATACGGGATCTCCATTGCTCGCCACGCACGCGACCCCAACCATATTGCTTTGGCATACGGCCTAGTTTTTCAAAAACTTGACGGGATGTCAGGGCTGATTCGAAGAGCGAGCGGTATTTCCAAGCATCGCGAACGCCCGAGACAGAGGTTGCGGCTAGAGCGTCGCTTATGACATAGAGACCTACTAACTGAGCGCCGGAAATGTCTTTGCCTGTTGATGGCTCTTCCTTGTGGTCGGTATCTTGATCGGGTTGGGTAGTGGTTGTGGGTTGTGCAAGGGGTTCCTCGACGTCGGCGTCGTCGTTGCCACCTAGCATGCCGAAGGAAGCTCTAGGGCCGTCTACTTCGGGATCATAGTTGTCGTCATCGTCATTCTCCTGGTCCTCCCTGTCGTCTGAGGGACGGTCGATCTTATAGTTGACTGAAAAGCGGAAGGGGTTTTCCAGATTTGATACGAGCATGTCAACAACTTCCTCTGCACCTTGACCAGAGAATTTGATGACGAGATCTGTGACTGCCTGGACATCACCTTCACATAAGTAGCCAGTACTGTCAGGCAGATGGTTCAGGAAGAAGGTCAACTTGGCTTTGCGGTAAGGGTTTAGATAGCGTGGTCGTGAGATGGATGTGTCTTCAGGAGCGACGCCTTGAGTCTGGACAATATGATCATCCTCGTCATCAGTATCCAGGTCCGAAGAGACATAACCAGAATCGGACATCAACTCAGCCAAATTCTGAGCATGCTCATACTTGGGCTTCTCCGGCGGCGGGATCCAGAAAGGGCCATCATCGAACGGACGGACGTGATTGTTTGTGCGTGCAAGTTCGTCCATGACTGACCATGTATGTATGTCTTGGACTTCTTTCGTAGGTGGTTGGGAGGCATAGTACTGGTATACCAACCAACGGTACCAGACATGGCCCTGACTTGTGTTGTCAAACAACCAAGCCCAATGTTCTCCATGCTGAACGTCTGGTTGTGCCATGAGCAAGCATTCCCACTCAGGGCCGTATGTGATGAGTTTCTCGACGGTCTTGTTGATAGTCGCGAGTTGTTTGAGATCGGACGGCGGTGTGACGTTGACGACCAAGGGAGCAGGACCTTGATGGCGCAGCTGTGGTGGAAGAGACTCTGGCGGAGGGGCGTTCCGGAATGAGTGTGACGGTGGAGGGTCGCGAGGCATTGGCTTCGCACCAAAAGGTTGTACTTGGACTGCCGAAGTCGCGGTATGAAGGACGGATGAGATGGAAGAGGAGATGGTGATGTGCTTGGAGATGTTGAGGTATGAGCCGAAGCCTAGGTACTTCTGCTGGAGAGCGTTGACAGCGCTATCGATGTCGCTAGATGCTGTGTCTGGCGACAGAGCAACAACGGCGGTCAAGGAGTGGCCTGTAGAAGAAGGAGCAAAGGCCATGTCGTCCATCTTGAGATTCTTTGGCAACAAGCTTCGTATCGTCGCCTCGGTCGTGTTGCGTGGTAAAGAGGACAAGAGCATCGTCGGCCGCTTGACGGCAGCTTCTGGACTTGCTCTACTGTCTCGTTGTCTTCGTTCTCTTTCTCTTGCTTCTTCCAGCTCCCTCTTGCGCTTCAATGATAGCGGGGCAGGTCCTGGCGGTGGTCCAAGAGTGCCTGGCCCACTACTCCTCATGGGGGCTCCCCTGGTATAGCCTCCTCCATCTTGTAATCTTGCGCCGCCGTATGCGCTGCGACCAGCGGCTACCTGTGCGACAAAGTCGTCTTCATCCTCATCAGCGAACGAGTCCTCAAACTCTCGTAGTGCTGCTCGGTTCTCTGCTTCTTCGCGTATCCGTTTGGCTTCGGCTTCTTGTCGCTGTTTCTCGAATACGGAAACTTTCTTCGGCGCGTTCAATTTGGATGAAATGTCCGGTATTGTCTTGTCTGACATTGTGTTTGTGGATGATGACAGTTGGGTATTCCTCTGCAGCTCTGTCAAGTTCTTGTCCTTCAATTGAACCCTTGACCAAAGCGTAAAGCCGACTTCTTGGGGTAACGCCGATCTTTCACCGTCCCCTTCTCCATCACCAACTTCCCTTGACTTCAGTCACCTTTTGATTTCTGCGAGCAATCATACCAGTCATGGCGGCTACGAATAATTTGTTGCGTTTCCTGACCGCCGAGGCAAAGCTACCTTTGGCCGCTGCCATCGCACAAGCCACAGGACTTCAGAAGGCCAATCTGGTCACGTAGGTGGCAATCATTCCTTTTGTACCTTGTCCTTCTTTGCCCATCTTAATACACCATCTCCTCACGCTTGCGAGATTTCCCCTGACGCTTCAACAGCATCGAGGATCTTGCCAAGACTGATTTTGAGACTCTCAAAGCAGCCTCCGTCAACGATAAGGCTGCCAAAGCAACTCTGGCTGCTGCGAAACGTGTATCCATCAAACGAAAAAGAGGGCTTCCCGAAGAATCTACTTCTTCATCATCCAAACGGCTAAGGGCTGACCCAACCGAGATCAAATCACCTGTCGATGTCGAGGCAGCCTTGGCTCTCCCTTCCTCTAATCTCAACGAAGATGAATTAGCAGCCATCATCCTGACCACAAATCGTGCTCCTTTACTATTGACGTTTGCTGCTGTCTTGCTGAGATACACAATGCCTGATCAACCTACTTCAAGCCGTCTAAGTCTTGCTCAAGCAGTCACATCGATGAATGCTCAAGCAAAAGCTGCAAGCATCGGCCTTGACAAATCTGGATCTGCTGAGAAGGAAGGTTGGGGCCAAGGCCAGCCGTTTGTGAAAGTCATGACTAGAGATATACGCGTTCTGAAGCGGTGGGGCTATGAGTGGAAGACCGACACCAAGAACTCCGAACATGTTATCAAGACAGAGGATCCGGATCAAAAGCTACCTGCGGCAGAGTCTGATCTTCCAGCAAACGTAACGTCATCTGAGGAGTCACCAGCACTACTGGCCCTCGATCTGGAACAACTGAAACGTCTCGATGGCCCTCCCATCGTCTCAGCATCAGCAAGCACTACTGGCCTTCCAGTCTATCAAGCCGACTCTGCACACAATTATATCCTTAAAGCCTTTGATTCAGTGTTTGAAGATAAAGCCGAAGCCAAGAAGAAGAAGAGACCGGCATCTGAGATTGCCGCTGAACGTGAAGATAACTTAGGACACCTGGTCAAGGCTCTCGATCTGCTGTTCCAGTCATGGTCTATCCTTGATCCTACTGAGCTGGACAAAAGGGCCTGGAGCTGGTATGTGAAAGTGAGGCCGCAAGTCGAGGGAGGCCGTGCTGGTTGGGGTGCGAAAGGTCAGGTCAAGCTCAAGGAAATCTTGAATTTGAGGCGGCCGAAGTAAACAATTACAGATTCGCAAATGCCGCGCCATCACAGGCAGGATCTCAAGAAACACACAAATTCCCCAAGGACCGTTGGACTATACTCTCCCGTGAGACGCATCATTGTTCCGAGGCCAAGAGATAATGCCCACCATACTTTTTCAAAGCCTCAAAGTCCTTCAGAATGGGCACCTTCTTCCCTCCCACGTCCATGAATCCTTCGACCCCTGGCGCATCGCCTTCATACGCCATATCTTTCTCACCACCTCGATCCACAATCACAGCATTCCAACCAGCATCAATAGCTCCTTGCGCATCCTTCTTTACCTCATCACCCACATAGAGTAATTCCCAATCTTCCTTGCGATATGCGGAACCCTCAGAATCCAGTATCGAAGAAAGAAGGGAAGTCGCGGCATCAAAGATCTTATTGTCGGGCTTTTCACAACCGACATCATAGGACATGATGCAGAAATCGATATCCTTTTGCTCTTGCTCTGCTTCCTTTTCAACCTTCGAGCCGTGTCGGAGGTGATTTACTCTTAATCCCAAAGAGCTCAGTACATCTGGTACCCTATCGTCAGAGTTTGTGATTACGCCTACAACCAAGCGTGGAGATGACGATGCTAGACGAGAAGGCTGAGCAGAGAGCTTCTGGAGGTAAGAGAGGACATCTGGGAAAGCGGTATATCCTTCTTTGCTCCAGAAGCGGTCAATCAGATTAGGCGTTAGATCGGACGGCAAGGAGCCTTGATGGTGCGGTTGGAACGTTTTTGTTATGACCTTGGAGGACTCCATCAGTAATCTGGTCAAAGAGTAGGATGAGAGAATTGGAAAAGCATACCTCCGTCCACCACTGTCTCGCTCCCATATCTGTAGCTTTCCCATAGTTTGGATATGCTTTCGACGTCTCTTTGAATGCTGTAATTCCGCTACATCAGTTTCTGTTTCTGTGAACACAATCTTTCCTAATTGCCATTTCCATGATTCCTCCCCAATCATTCTTACTCATTGTCTACAATTGTCAAACTTACCACTTCTAAAACTCGTCGCAACCTCATCATCAGAGATCTTGACACCCATACCCCTAGCCACCATACCATATTGTTCTGCAATGGGACTTCTGGGACGAAACAACGTCCCAAACGCGTCGACGCAGAGTAAGAGGTTACGTCTCATTGTTGAATTTTCCTGTTGGTTCGAATTTTCTTCAATCATCGAAAAAAATCAAAAGGGAATGATGAGATGGGTTTTGTCAGATTCAATTGGTGGTACTGGATCATGGTTACCCATGTTTGCTTCAAAAGCAAGTGATGGTGGTTGGAGATTGCCAAGACATTTTTTGGTTGGTGGTGGGGGGAAGCATGCGTGTGTCATTGATGTTTGCTGGAGTTTTTTTTGTTTCTTCCTTCTTGCTTTTTACAACCATTGCAAATGTGCTTTCCGACTTGATACTGTTTCCACAGGCATGGTGCTACGTGCCTCAAGTGCATGTGTCCATACTCCAAGATGGGCAATAGCATCCGACCGGGCAAGAGTCCGCCGCTCATCTCCATACCCCACGGCCCGAAGGAGGATACGATATCGGTCGGCGATTGAAATGCGCCCTTGATAGGCCAACTTTTCGGTCAGAGGTAGGGCAAGCAACACATCACCAGGTTTTGGTTATGGCACAGAGCAACTTAGATCTGGTTCAAGTCAATACCTCTTTCCCCTTTCCTTTCCAATCAATTCCTCTCGCTCTCGATTCGATCACTTTTCCAATCAACCAATCTTGTTTCGTTTGTGTATCCGACCCACCAACTATTCCAACGGCAACATATTCTTACCCATTATCAAAACTCGCAACCCACCTTATCCCAGAAATAACAAAACTCGCCCATCATGAGACTCGACAAATTCCCCAAGGAGCAACTCACCTTCGGCACTCCAACCCCAATCCAACACCTCCCCCGTCTCTCCAAACACCTCGGCGACAAAGTCCAAATCTACGCCAAACGCGAAGACTGCAACTCGGGCCTCGCCTTCGGCGGCAACAAGACCAGAAAACTCGAATACGTGATCCCCGAAGCCATTTCCGGGGGCTACGACACTCTCGTCTCCATCGGCGGTATCCAAAGCAATCAAACCAGACAAGTCGCCGCCGTTGCCGCAAAGCTGGGCATGAAATGTGTGCTGGTGCAGGAAAATTGGGTCAACTATACAGAAGAAGAGGAGGATAAGGGGGTTTATGGCAAAGTGGGCAATATCGAACTCTCACGCATCTTAGGCGCCGACGTACGTCTAGACGCTGCAGGCTTCGACATAGGAATCCGCCCCTCCTTCTCCAACGCGATGCAAGAAATCACCAACGCAGGCGGCAAACCCTTCGCCATCCCAGCCGGCTGCTCGGAGCACAAATACGGCGGCTTGGGCTTCGTAGGTTTCGCCCAAGAGGTAATGGAGCAGGAAAAACAACTCGGCTTCAAATTCGACTATGTGGTCGTTTGCGCGGTCACCGGATCCACTCAGGCGGGAATGGTTGTGGGATTCGCTTCTGATGGAAGGGCAAAATCTGTCATCGGCATCGACGCGTCGGCGAAGCCGGAAAAGACGCATGCGCAAATCTTGCGAATCGCGCAGAACACCGCTGGATTGGTGGAGTTGGGTAGGGAAATCACTGCCGAGGATGTGGTTTTGGATACTAGGTTTGGAGGACCGGAGTATGGGTTGCCGAATGAAGGGACTATGGAGGCTATTAGGTTGGCGGCGAGGACTGAGGGGATGTTGACGGATCCTGTTTATGAGGGTAAGAGTATGGATGGCTTGATCCAGATGGTCAAGAAGGGCGAGTTCCCTGAGGGAAGCAAGGTCTTGTATGCTCATCTTGGCGGCGCGCCGGCATTGAGTGCATATGCGGGTATCTTCAAGGAGGGTTAGATGGACATGAGATTGCTAGCGATAGGCTTCATCTCACTGACGAATTATATTGTGCTCGTACTATTGTTGTTTTGTCATATATGCGCATGGTTGAATATTTCTCGCGACTTTGTGTCAGCTTCCTACAACTTCCATACTCTGACACCAGCCCCCTCAATCTCAGTCCCATTACCACTACCGCTTCCTCCCAACACAACACTCCCATTCACCTTCGGCGCCTTGATCGTCTCAGCACCATAATTAAACGCCCACACCAATCCACCTCTCTCAAGCACTCTCAAATTCTCCCCCACATCATTCGCCTTACTAGCACTTCTTCCAAATACATCCTTGACACCAGCCTTGGCCGCCGCGTCACCAATATAGCTGACCAAGAGATCCGCTGGTGGGTTGAAAGCTAAATAGTGGTAGTTGTTTGCCGAGCAAGCGGCGGGTTTGTTTTTTCTGTGTGCAGAGGTTGACGAGATGGATGCGGTGCTGGTCGCATTGTCGCGAGTGCAAATGATGTTTTCCTCCCAGAGTGAGATATTGTAGGTCGTGCCTGCGTAAGAGACACCACTGTTTGCGTATGTAGGCGGTGTTTCCACTCTCGTGACTTTCATGGGCAATTTATCGCGAATGGTGCCTGCAGAGGGGTTCAAGCCCGGCGGGTAAGCGAATTCGGGAGTGCGCGAGCCGGTGTGAGGACCAAGGACTACAGTGCCATTATAGGAAGACAATGCCGTGTTGAAGGCTTCAGGGATGATGGGAAGACTAGGGACGACGACCATTTTGTAACCGCTGATGGCTTGGTCGGGAGAAATGACGTCGACATTGAGTCCAAGACGGCGGAGAGAGGTGTAGAATGTTGAGACTAAATCGAGATACGCGAGACCGGCATTCTCGAATCCAACGTCTAGCGGGGAGTAAGAACCTGAGTAGGGTTCGATACTCCAGACCCACACGGATGTGTAGTCGAAGATGAGCGCCACGTCTGCGGATGTCTCTTCGGACTCCAACGCTTCTCTGAGAGCGGGCAAATCCTCGCCTGCCACAATCTGAGTTTCTCCAAAGCCTTCATCGGGAGTGTTGTCGGAAACGAAAAGGCCGGAAAGAGTCTGCTCTTGGGCGTAAGGGACTTGTCTCCAGCGGAAGTAATTGACCAAGTCACCCTTGGAGGCAAATGTCTCCAAAGTCCAAAGACGAACCATGCCTTCTAAAGGAGACACACGGTAGGTGTTCCAATTCAGCACTCCAGGTTGCATCTCCATGACACCGAAGGGGCCGTTGTTCTCGCCATATGCAGAGCCAGCGATACCGCGGTAAAGTGCATGTTGCAGAGCTTGAAGATCAGGAAGACCAGTACGAAGGTACTCAGCGCCTTCAGAAACACCGGCGAGAGGGTAGTTGTCGAAAGTTGCCAAGTCAAGACCGACCTCACGATTGAATTTGAAATGGTCAAAGTCCGTGTAGCTGACCATGAAATTTGTTGTGACGGCGTGAGAGGGGGCATGTTGTCTGATGATGGCAGTTTGCTCTTTGGCAAATTCAATGACCATGTCAGAGCTGAAGGTATACCAGTCCAGCAATTGAGCTTGATTCGGCATGTAGACGTTCAAGAAGGGAGGTTGAACAGTGTCGAAGCTGACGTATTGCGAACTCCAGAAGACACGACCTTGAGCTTCATTCATATTCTCGATAGTTCCATACTTCTCCTTCAACCAAGTTCTGAATCTGGTGATGGCGTTGTGATCGTAGGAGCGTACTGTGTCGTGGCATCCAAACTCGTTGTCCAATTGCCAGGCCACGATGTTTGAGTTGTTGCCATATCTCTGAGCCAGCTTTTGTGTAATTCCTTGGCTCAACTTCCTGTAGTCGAAAGACGAAAAGCTGTAATGTCTGCGAGATCCGAAGATGAGAGTCCGGTTCGTGCGATCCACAAAGTTGACGTCGTATTTCTCCGTGAGCCAATTGGGAGGTGCCGCTGTGGGCGTTCCAACAATCGCCTTGAGACCATATTTGCCAAACAACTCGAGTGTGGTGTCAAGGAGGGTAAAGTTGTAGACACCCTCAGATGGCTCCAAGACTTCCCAATCAAATTCGCTGACACGAACATAGCTGATGTTGGCATCCCTCATGGCAGCGACATCTGACTCCCACATGTAATCTGGCCATTGTGAGGGATAGTAGTCGACAGCAAGGTGCAGACCACTGGGCCATCGAGTCTGGTCCGGTGTGAACGATACATTGTACGCTCTTGGGACGAATCGAGTTGCGGCACCAAAAGCTGCTTGTGCCAGCAGTGGTACTAGCGCGGTAGATGTATGCATAGTTGCTTTCGGAGCAGGTAGCTATGCGGAGGGGAGCCACACAAAGACATCCTGACATCTATATATCCGTTACTCGAGCACATCATCGCATATCCCTGGTTTCGCTGCGGTCGATCGTCGCCCGACGGTATCGGCGAAGATGTGGAGATGGCGGGGGTCTGCATGGAAGTGTGGAGTGGTAGACATCCGAAAATCAGCCTGATTGTAGATCTTAGGGCTTTGCGAAGAGGGTAGCATCCGAAAGGTTGCAACGATGAATCAAGAATGCACGAGGCTGGGAAGTGATGATCCGGTCGTCGTAACTCGTCATGCTCTCAGTGTCAGTGGGGCGACGTGAGATCGATTCCTCGAGCATTTCAAGGAAAGAGCGATCTCGAGGGCACCTTTCTAAGAGACCTGTTCTTACATTACGGGACGTTCAACACTCTACAGGTTCATGGACTTGGGCTGCTTGGGATCTCGTTGATTCATGTCTATTATTACGTTTGGGCTCGTCTATGTTATCATCGTACCATGGCTATATCGACTAGCATCACGACCCTTCTTCCAACCTCGTGGGTGCCCAATTGCCTAGCCATTCCCTTGCCTTGTCTAGCTGCCCAGTCTCTGCTTCCAAAGCACCTATGCACCAGGGTAGTGAATGTGTTTCTCCCTTCATGCCGTGTTCCTCCTTCAGCATCTCGGCCAGAGTTCTTCTAGTTTGGCTAGCCTCGTCGACGCAAAAGTGCAATGGCTTGGTTTCTGCAGAGACTACGGCATCAACAAATGGCTTGATCATTGGCAAAGCATCTTTTGTGGTCACAGCCCCGCCTTCGCCAGTATTCGTTCTTCCGGTCTTGCAGAACGTGTTGCGGCACCAGGACTTTCCACAACCAGTGAGGAGTTGGGTGAGGTAGCGTCGCTCAATTCTGCGCTTCAAGGCCTTGTTCTCTGGATCGTAGGTACTAACATATAGTGGACCGAAGCACGCTGCGCATAAGCCAATGTCGTTGCCAGTGTCTCTTGGCTGAGCCCTGGTATTACCATCGTGAGAAGTGCCATCAAGGGTTCTACCGCAATTGGCGTTGCGACATATCCTAGGTGCCGAACGTGATTTGCGAGTCAGATCGTGATGCTTAAGATGAGTCTCCATGTCTCGAAGACGGACGATTCGAGAACACAAGTGACATTCTGTTGTTCGGCTTCCGTCTGCAAGTTCATGTGGTGTGAGGCCTGAGAGCAAAGCTTCGGCATTGGGCACATCAGGGTCACCTTCTTGTGGTACTGAAAGGTGACAGAAGCGACACAAGATAGTCTTCGCTGGACATACGGAAGTTCTGTGACGAGCGAGTTGCGGGAGAGACGTGAAAGTTGAGGTTGTACTGCATGATGGGCATGTGAATTGTGACGCGGGGTGGTAGAGATGATTATGTTTCTGCTGGGAAGAGGTGGTGTTGCCGTAGAAAGTGTCGTGAGGACAATGCCAGTGATTCTCGAACGCGGGAGAGCGCTTCTGGAAAACTTGGCCACATCCTTGCGGACAAAGAATGTTATTGCGTAGACAGAAGTTCTCATGCAACATTAGTGTTCGTTGAGGGACCCACTGACCACAGTTTTTGCATCGTACATCTTCCGGGTTTGGAGGTTGTTCGGAGGCTGTACTCGACTGGGTAGTTCTCAAATCGCCGGAGCGGATTCGCAACGTGAATGGACGAGGTTCGGCGGAACTTTGGTCGTTCCCATGGCGAAAGGCATGAACCGAGATCCACAATGCTTCTGCGTCTTCAAGCTCGACGTTCGATGGTTCGAGACGTATCCTTTTGGTCGGATGGCCACTGAAGTCACCAAAGACGTGTTCGTCGAGGCGCGGTCGATTCCGTTGTCGTGCTGAGAAGGGCGAGATCAAGAGATCGATATCATCGTCAGTTTCAGCACCTTCAACCTCGACCTCTAACGCTTGTGATCTTGGCCATGAAGGTAGCTGATAGTCAATGTAATCCCCTGGCGCAATCTGACCCTGTTGTACTTTGAAAACGTCCAAGTCTCCGCCGGCAGAACTCGAGCCTCCGTCTCGATTGCTCTGTATCTTTTGCGCAATTTTTGCCAAAGTATCCCTTGCCTGCTCTTCGTTGAGGGCCTCGATGTCAACCTCGAGATCTGTATCAACGACACAAACAGCATCTGACTCGGGCTGGAAAGAGTCGACCAGGAAGCGGAACTCTTCTCTCGCAGGACCAGGTACGACTAGCACTTCTCCGCGAGTCAAAGTGGTATAGTTTGTGCGTAAGTGTTGTTCCAGCAAGGCCTTCCAGTCATCAGGGTCGTAGCCAGCCTCTAGCGGGCGTAACTTAACAAAAGTGCCTTTCGGTACTTGTCGCGCATGAATTGTGACTTGTGCTCCTTCTTCTTTCAGATCTAGCGCTTGCCAGAGAAAAGTACTCAGGGCAGCGCATCCTTCCTCGGCCGAGAACTCGCGGATGCCTGCATAAACGACTCGGCCATTGTTTGCGTTGACCAGACGGAAGGTCAACGGATGTGGTAATTGGTTCTTTTGTTCTTCGGAGCGGTATGATGGTCTTTGGGAGCCGGCGTAATACGACGAGTAGGTATTGAAGTCGTTCGAGGGTTGTGATGTGGCGGCAGCGGCTGTTGAAGCAGCGGATAGTAATTGTTCGAGTGCTGTCTGGGGCAAGACGATCTTGTCGCCGCTCAGATTGGTCGCTGAAGATGCGACGAACTGTCCCGACCACTGTAATTCAGTGTCCATGATGTGAGATGCTCGAGGACAAGGACACGACTCGAAGGCGCATACCTGATTGACCTTGAAACACGCTTTGTTCTAGAAGTTGCTATCCGCCTGCATATGTCATCAACACACTTGCGGCGATTCTCGGGGAAGAGATAAGATAATCGTGGACTTCCTATCCCGGCTTGTTGTTCTTCACACCCTGGCTGATGTCCTTCGCTTTGTTCTCTTCATCAACAATTCACTTTCTGTTTTCCAACACCATTGTGATCTTGGCGAGATCCATCATTTGGGATGAGAGACATGCAGATGTATGATTCTATCTATGAAACAAGGCGTACGCATAAGGGACGCGCCTCGGTGGCTTTTCGCTGTTACGAAGACGCGACTCAACGAGACACGAATCGATCACAATGAGACTGAGATGTCTTGCCATGGACGACGAAGTTAGTTTCGTCGAAGCAGTACAACAGCATTCCTGACGAAGAATGTTCCACAGGTATATATCGAGTAATGATTTGATTACATCTCAGGTTTGCAAACATCCACTGCTGTGAAGAAACCACAGACCAAGTAGAGCGTCCACTTTTTTCGACATGGGACGTACGCATTGAGATTACGCATCTGTCAACATGTGAAGCTTGTCCTTTTCATTTGCCTGTCGAGAAGCTTGTTTATCCCCAAGGTGTATATCTTCTAGAGGCATGGCCCTTTCTTACCTGCCCGTCTTGTCGAAACCTCAAGCATGCACTCGCTACTTAGATTGTCTGTTGCAGCACTCACGTTGATGACCATCGCTTGCTTCTATTACCAACTTTCCGACTTGCCGAATATTAGGAATGTTTTGCAGCATGTCTCGCCCGAGAAGGTGCAAGTTACGGTCCACCCATCACACGTAGACTATTCCACAAGCAGAACAGCTCCTGGATTTGGGAGCTCTCAGGAAGAAGAGCAACTGGAACAACCCGCACCAACATATACCAAGGCCAGCTCATCGTCGCCATCTGATGCCGAACCAAACGACAAGGCGGTGGTAATGGGCGCTCTGTCCACCGACGATGTGACATGGGCGACAACACAGCTAAAAGGATGGGACGCTTTCGTGTATACAGTCGACAACAACGCCAGCATCACACTACACACAGACCGCAATAAAGGCAAGGAAGCGAATGCCTACCTATCTTACATCATCCAAAACTACGAATTGCTGCCATCGACTGTCGCATTCGTACACTCTCACGAATTTGGCTGGCTCAAAGCATGGCACACCGACGCTGCTCGTCACTCCAATGTTGAGAGCCTCAACTCGTTGAACACAAACTTCGTGCAGAGAAACGGCTATGCGAACCTGAGGTGCATACCCAATCCTGGATGCCCGGACGAAGTACGTCCGTTTCGAGAGCCTGTGGATAAGAGCAAGACAACCGAAGTAGCATTCGCTGCTGCGTGGAGGGACATCTTTGGCAACGACGATGTTCCAGAAGTCATTGGTGTTGCATGCTGTGCCCAGTTCGCTGTTTCCAGAGATCAAATACTCAGGAGAACCAGGGATGAATATGTTCGCATGCACCAATGGTTGATGAATACTGAGCTGGATGACTCTACGTCAGGTCGTGTGTTTGAATACCTTTGGCATATCATCTTCGGCCAAGAATCTGTCTAGTAGGTGCTTCGCTTCCTCCAATGTCAGATCGTTGCTGACAAGATGTTAGTTGTCCTAGCGTAGGACAATGTTACCGCGACGTTTATGGCTCTGACTGACGATCCCATACGGCCTGAATACTCAAGCAATCATTAGACAGGAAGTGTCGACCTTGGAACAGTCAGCTCAATGATGGACAGAGTCACACGAAATTAGGCGTATTCACTCACTCTCCATACACATCTGATTTGAAGCGCTCATCGAGGTATAGAGCTTCGAGGACAGATATCACGGTTCCTATCATGATGGCTCCCGCGAGTCGCCAATCGGCGGCTGTGCCGATGATATACATACATACCTTCATGCAACCATCTGCCCAGAAGACTGCCTTGAAGAATATATATCTCCATCGTACCCCAGCGCTACGGACGGCGTAGATTACGAATGCCACTCCAGCGAGGTACGACAGCAGTGCGGATGTGATGAGGGTACGCTGAGCGATGATGAGCAGTCGACTCGAAGCGTCCACGCAGAAAGCGCTGAGGAAGGAAAGGGCGCCGCTGGCTTGCAGCATCGCGCCTGCTTTCGCGACGTGGAACGGTTCATGAAGGTGTAGACGAGTGTCGATGGCGCTCCTGTTGTGGGCTTCGAGCATCTCACCGCCACCCTTTTCGCAGTTAAACTTCGCATCTGGTCCAGCCATTTTCGAAGCGCTTGACTGAATTGATTCCTGGATATGTTCAAATTTAGGCAGCTGTTCCTCGAGAATAGACAAAAAGGTCGTCAGGTCGCCCATTGAAAGGATCACTCATCGGTTACCTCGGGTGCCTGCCAAGTACGCTTCACGACTCGTTTTCTAAATCCTTCTCATCGCCACAAAACAGCTCGTGTTGCTATCTTTGTCTCTCATTTTCTATTCTTGCGATTCGTGACTATCAACTCGTATGTTCACCAACATCAAGAATAACACGATCTTTGACAGAGTTGGCAGTGGACGGTCAAGAATTGCGACGCGAGAAAAAGGAGATGCGTCATGAACACGGTTTGTCGCAACAGACAACCGGCGCCAACACTGTTGTCAGAGGAGCGAACCTCACCCCACATGTCAAGAAAAACCAACTTGACAACGCCGCCAAGCGCTGTTTGTTGATTCTCGTCTCCTGCGCCGTTTTTCCCTCGCCGTTGACGCGACTGCGTTGAGAAAACGAACACGCAATCTGTGCCGGAAGACCACGCAACGCATGCAAATAACATACGCACACCGCAGAACCGCCTACAGAGTTCTTTGCAATGGAGTCACAAGTATTGAAAAGCGGAACAGAATAATGAGGCTGGATGCTTTCGGAGTAATGACTCGGCGCGCAAGCCTGTCAGCAAAAACACGCAAGCCCTAGCGAGATTCTGGGGTGAGGCTGGGAAACCACTCCTGAGCTAGCGATAGCATGTCCTGGAACTAGTCTGAGCGTTCTGCATGTTCTACATGCAAGGTACGGAGTCTGTTTTTCTCCTCATCAAACAAATGTGCTTCATCTCCTTGTAAATTCGAGATTTCGATCACGAACAAGGCACAGCAGGCCGAGAACTCATTTGCAAACGGGTGCAACTTTACTCGCTGTCTGGCAACGAGCATGACTTCAAAGCCCGTTGTTGTTCTCCGAGACCTCGAACTATACGAGAAAAAATGCCCCCAAGGTGAATCCTCCGTCCGTGCGATGTTCTATTTCGAAACTCAAGCATCCATAATTCCTTCCCGATCTATCAACTTCCTGTCTAGCGCGAGTGCCAAAGTGCTGTAAGTTGGGAATAACCGGGGCCTTGATGGCTTGCAGCTGAGGCTTTTGCCATGCAATGCATATAATCAGCCCTTGGTGGCAGGCAATATAGCATCCACTATCCCCCGCCATCGTTTTCTTCTTTCTTGCTCGTTCATATTAGAAGACACCCAGCCCTCGTTTGTTCTCTTCTCTTGCATCCTTCTCTTGCATCCTGTCTCATCTATCTCCCTGCCTCTCCTAACCACCCCCTATCACAACACATACCGCAAAGATGAGATACACCACCGCCCTCCTTTCCCTGGCCGCTCTTGCTGCTGCTCAGGATTGTGTCTCCAGCTACGAGTCCTGCCTCACCACCCAGGATGAGAACACCTGCACATCTCAACTCGCCGTCTGCAAGAACCTCTGCGCCAACGACCTTGACACATGCAACCAGAGCGATGCCGGCTCTGCGACCTGCCAGAAGAACTACAACTCCTGCTTGAACACCTTCCCCATCATCCCTGGCGGTTCCGACTGTGTTGCCAAGTACATCAAGTGTGGTGAATCTGGCGAATCCGACGCCGTCTGCAACTCCCAGAACGCTGTCTGCAAGTAAGTAGTGTTGATACACGCGTCTTGCAATGGGCAATCCATACTAACAGTCAAACCAGGGACACCTGCACCAACATCAACAGCGCCTGCTTGTCATCTGGCTCCGCCGACGTTGCTGCCTGCACCAAGCAATACAACGCCTGCTACTACTCCACTTCCGACACCATCACCCTCGACACCGTCGCCAAGTACCAGAACTGCCTCAACACCGGCGCAAACGTCACCTCCTGCAACGCCCAACTCACCAACTTCAAGGACGCCTGCACAACCATCCAAGCCACCTGCCTCGTTTCCGGCTCCGCTGACAGCTCTTTCTGCTCTACCCTGACCGCCGCCTGCTACTACAACGGCAGCAAGTGGACTCGCCAGTCTTGCTCTACTGCCTTCTCCGCCTGCACCGCTTCGGACTCCGAGTGCCGTGCTCAACTCACCCAATGCAAGGACACCTGCACCAACGCCGAAGCCTCTTGCAACACCGCCCAGAACGCCGATAAGGCCGCCTGTGCTTCCGTCCGCTCCACTTGCCAGGGCGACTCCAACGACCCCATCACTGACCCCAACGTTGTCTCTTCTTCCTCTGCCGCTGCTTCTGCTTCTGCCAACGCAAAGGTCGCCGCTTCGTCGACTATGTCTGTCGTTGCTGCTGTCAGCACTGGTGGTTACAGCTATGCTAACGGCACTGCTGGCAAGAATGCCACTTCCACCTACACCCCTGTCGCTTACACCGGTGCCGCCTCCAAGGCTGGTGTTTCCGCCATCTTCGCCGGTGTTTTCGGTGTTGCCGCTTACCTTTTGTAAATGCTTGATCAAGAATGACTGAGTGGTTGTACGAGAAGAAGATTATAGACTTGGGGAGTTTTTCATTTCTATTGCACACATATTTCTATGGGGTTATGGATGAGAGAAATTGAGAGAGAAAAGGGAACATGTTCCCTCAAAGGGTCCTCGGGGACTCGTTTAATGTATATTTACGCCTGCTTATTGAAAGTATGAAAAATCAGAAAAATGTATTCATGACTTCCAAAGTTTTTTGTATTCATCAATCTACTTTTATGTCTATTTTGTCAATGTTTTGTAACACACAAGAGCTGTAATGGTTTCGATGCAAGAGATGGTTGTTGTCAAGACAAGTAGAGCCCCGGTTCGCGAAGACGCACTTGAGTCCTAACACGTTTTATCGTCCTCAAGCAGTGGTCAATCGACATGTAAGCTCCAAAGAACTCAACAGTTGAGCGAGTCTCCTGATATCGACGAGTCAATGACTGGCAAAAGCGAGAAGAAGATTGAAATTCAAGACATTTGCAACTTCACCTTCTGAATATACAGGTTCGTCGTTTGTACCACCCACCTGACCTTCCTTGATGTCTGATCTGTTCTGTATGTGTGAGCATGAGGTGAAGACCAAGGCTAAGTGAGACAGGTGATCAGTCAGGGGCACCTTGGGGTGCTCGTACAGAACCTGTATTAACCGAGCTCCCGCATTCGAACAAGGTCGTTCTGTACGTGTGGAAATGCAAGAAGCTTTTGGAGTTACTTGAGATGTCCAGATTGAGAGAGAGAGCAAATGAGAGAGCTTGATTTTCAGATCTAGTTTATCCAGACTTGAGAGAGAAACTATCCAGCTTCTTTCCTCGATCCACGTCTAGACTCATGTCAATACCGCGTCGGGACCCGAGTAGCAGTCGCGGACCTGAGGGTGAAGGAGGTCTTGAGCACGGAACCAAATGATGGTTCTTGCAAAGGCGACCATAATCTCCCAAGCGGGTCATGATATAACTTATCAGGGCCCACCTCGAGGTCAGGGATGCCGTCATTACCCACAAGCATGTCCGCATCCTTGACTGCTTTATCGAGGAATGACTTGGTATCTTCCTCGTGTTCCAAAAAGATTTCCTTGGCGATAGCGTTCTTTTCCTCATGGATGTCTTCGTCGTCGAGCAAGTTCTTGGGCGTCGGCCCTGGATTGTCGCTTAGCTTGGGGCCTGCACTCATGTGCTTCTTGTAAGTTATGGTTAAGCTCTTGACTGCCTCAAGGAGATCTTCGGCGCTGGGCAATTCGATACGGTGGACGCCTATCAGGTTGCTTGATTCCATTAACGACTTCCGAATTCGACCAGGAGATGACCGAAGAGAAGTGTCGTATGAATAGAACATGCTCTCAGTTGTTCAATTCAGACTGAAACTACGTCTCGTTCCCGAAACTTTACATGACATTCGGCGTTCTGCAAGAATCCTTCGCTAGCGAAAATGTTCTGGCTTTCGAGTTGCTGAGAGGTCGATGGAAGAGCGCTTGCGGAGGTATGCAACGCTGTAAGCTCATTTTCGAGAGTTCATTCAGATGAAGAGTTATGCGATCGACGTGAGGAAGGCACATCGACATAATGATCTGATGCCACAGTTCAACCTCGCAACATAATAGGACGAAATTGCTCACGCAACAAGATTCCCCCCTGATCATTGAATTTTTCCTCCACATCGCAACTGTCCCTGATCCCCTTTACCAGACATCCTGACAGCGAAAACAGTGTGCCTATCCAGCATCCTCACACCCGATTGCGGCGCCAGAGATGCTTGACCAGAGACATCCAATTCAACATGATACTCCAAGTCTAACGATGGTGTTGAGATTGCTTTGGGTATGCAGACGCCTGAGTCCAAGCATAGGAGTTGTGGTGGGGAGGTTTGTTTTCGTGATGGGTTTGAGATGTCTGCGTAGGCGATTGTAGGGAGGATTGTTGATAGTAGAGAGAGTGAGAGGATGGGTGGGGCGATCATGGTGGTTATTTGCTATGTGTTGGAGGAAGATGGGAGGGGTTTGTGGTCGATGTGGTAAGCACGAGGAGAAGTGTATTGATTGATGGAGAACACATTTTCATGAGGCTTTGTTGGTGAAGATATAGAGGACTTTTCTTTCTCAAGGTCAGGCAGCACAGCGTGATGTTAGGGGATACCTAGGCAACAACCAGGATACCTGACTCGGTTGTGTTGGCTTCGCGAACGCCTTAAATTGCTGTCTAGAATTTTCGAGCTGCACACAGCAGTAGCAGAAGAAGTTAGTATAAGAGACCTTGGTGTTCGTATGAAAGCAATGTTCTTTCTCTAGGAATCCATTCATGCTGTTGCTGTACGACTGCGGTCAGTGACCATGCGACTGTCATGGCTGTTACAAGGACGGATGTCATGTAATGAACTCTGAACGATTGAAGACCTAGTCAAGGCAGGAGTCCATAAATTGTTCCATGTTTCGTTTGGCAGGAGCTAGAATCATCTTATGAAGAACGTGCTGGTAATTGTGCTCTCCATGAACTAGATGGTCACTTGTCCTCGCGACGAAGGCCCCTATTAGATTGGCATGATCACTGTATGCCACATTCAGGGTTGCTAAGATGAGTGCAACGACAAAGGGTGTCCAAGAAATGAGATGATCTTGTCAAGGAGATGAATCGCAAGACGATGGTGGGATGAATCGTGGATAAATCAAGCCTCGGCTTCAAGTTCACGCGACACGCGTCAAGGCGCGTTGAGATAAGTAAACGGATGGTTGAAGTTGCCTTGAAACATGCAAGTGATTGCATAAGATTGGACATATTCGAGAAGTGAAACCGTGCCCTGTGAAGTCAGTGCAAACGCACGAGAATAAAACAGATGAGATATTCTTAGAAGTTCGGAAGTGAAATTGGAGAGAAGACATTGGAGGGACAAAAATAAGGCACGTCACATGAAATTAATGCATGAGTTGCTTGGCGGCGGAGAAGTGGTGGAAGTTGGTAGCTTGCTTGACGGAGCAGCAGCAGATTCATTGGATGGTCGTCATCTTTCGTGCATGTAATCCACACAAGCCTGTCAGTTTACTTGTGCATACCAATTTGCAGCAGTCCAGAGCGCCGACTACCTTGCCGTCGCTTCTGATAATCACAAGACGCAATACGGCTGCGTCCAGCATCCTTTTACACGACCCCGCCCCTTGGATCGACTTTTGACACAAGCACGCTCTCGACGACAGCGCCCTGTTGCATGGCCCTTTAGCCGATAAGACAAGCAGCCGCACCTCTTGATCCTCTTGCGCACCCAGGACAGAAACCACAGAAACATTCAACATGCCGTGCTTCAAAGGCATCGCCGTGAGCATACACACTCCCGAAGGCCCTCTCGCCGAACATGGTGTCCAGAGTCTGTCGCGCTTTGGTCGCATCAACACATACATCCCCGTCCCTCCGCCTACTATTCCTCCAAACTCGACAACCGGCCAGCCTCAGCAGTCGACTTTCGCTGTCTCCATCACTCTTCTGACCTCAGGCTTGAAGGTCCCGTACTCGACTCCCCGCCCAACACCCACCAACCCCAACCCCAAGGGTGTCTATGTAGGCCCACAAACTGCCGGCATGACTAGAGGTCTGCCCAGGAAAGAGCCTGCGCCCATCGACCCCGAAACTGGCAAACCTCAAGTTTTGATCCCGCCCTATCAGCCCCGCACTTCATCACCGAACGAGACCATCGCAGCATACATCTACTTTGACGGCCGACAAAAAGAGGAGGTTGCAACATTGCTTCGCAAGGGTGAAGAGACTTGGGTCAACTCAAGATGGGTCAGCATACCCGACACCGAGGGCGGTGGTCTGGCCGAGCGTGAATTCCTCTTCCGTGAGGTTGGACTGGAGCGATGGCTCAACGGACTGGATCTGACGAGCACTGACAAGGAAGCAAAGGCTGCTTTGATCGACAAGCGTAGAAAGAAGTTTGAGAAGATGCGCCAACGTGAAGAGAAAAAGAGAGAGATCAAGAGAGAAGACAGTGATGACGAAGATGATGAGGGAAAGCCTCGCTACGACCGTAACACTGTCCTGCGTTATGGCGAAGACAACGGCGCTCCTACAGAAGCCATCATGGGAGACGACGAAATGTCTGACTCTGACTCGGATTCGGATATGCCTGAAAGCGAAGCTGCTGGTCAAATCAAGATCGTACTCTTCCGCGTTCTTGCCTCCGGAGAGATCAAGCGTGGAGAGTACTCGCCTCAATTCGATGTCCATGATGATGAAGGCATCGCCAACGACGCTGCCGAAGACGAGGACGTCGACCACACGACGGGCCTCGACAAGCCCAAGACGCTTGATCCTAAGAGTATCAGCACACAAACTGTCACTGGCATTGACCCTCCAGATAGCCCCTTCGCTACCTTTACCTTCTATTACCGTAGCCCCAGTAAGTCTCCTCTTCGGCACCGTCCCCATCTTTGTTTCTACCACTGACAAGATCCTAAAGAGCAACTTGAGAAGATGGGTGTCATTGCACCAAGCCGCAAGGCCTCATCGACCGTCACGAGAAAGCGTAGCACTGATTTCTCGAAGCTTGGTCCTCTGAAGAACCAAGGCACCAAAGGCTTCTCAAGCTATCGCGACCCTGCCGCACGCGCCAATCGCAAGGGCTCAAAGAATGCCGACGCTATGGACAGCGACGAAGAAGACGAGGAGCCTGGTGCTCGCGATGAAATGGATGATGTCGACGTCAAGGATGAAAATGGTAACCCCTTGATCCTGACTGAGGAAGATCGCCTCCGTCAAGAGGAGATGGCCGAGGGTGTTCGCCATATCAAGGTTTGTTTTTTGTTCTCGTTTATGCTAGTTCAACAAAACTGACTCTCTCACAGCTCAAGCGTCAGCACTCTGGCGAGTTCAACAACCCTACTCCTAGCAAATCTCCTCATGTCGGCGCCTCCACTGCACACATCACCGACACTTCCGCTTCTCCCAGCGATAAGGCTAGCCACAAGCTTCTCGCGGAACCCACAGACGAGTACTCTGAAAGTCCTCTCAAGAAGCAGCGCCCGAGCCTGGGAGCTGTTGACGCCAGTCCCTTGGGCAAGCCCAGCCTGACAGGCCCCAGCTCGGCGCCCACTACTCATCCTTCCGCTCCCGTCGGTGCCTCACCTTTGTCTGCGAGCACATCAGCGCCGCAAGTCCACCCCGCTCAGCTACCTCCATCTGCACAACCTATCGATGAAGATGAAGAGCTTTAGGGCTATGCAGTCGGACATTTTCATCCTTCTACGTACATTTCGTACTTGTTCATGAAGACATCCGGGCTTCTTATCTTGCCCGTAGCATATTCAAATACCCCAGTGTCCCACAGCTGAGTCGATCAACGCCAGCTTTGAACCTCAAAATCAATCCTTATCGACCGACCTCCCCACGCAGCTTTTCTCTTTCTTACCTCTCGTTGGAATAGTACCACGAATGCCTCCAAGCAGGCGCAACTATGGTGTGAAGTCCACGCCACTAACGATGTGTCGCACTGGTTTCATTGTCATTTTCTTTTGTTCTCCATTCTATCTGTCTCCCAGATCACGCAAAGGGAGTGCAGGGGGAAATTCTGATCGTCCTCGAAGGGAAAGAAGACACAAAGAGGAAATGGGGAAATCGAGCATCATCAGGGCAAGATGGCGAAGACGAAAGTGTCTCCTGTTCTGCCGGCCAGTTGTCTTTAATCTCTTCCTTACTGTCCTCTTTGAGGTCTTCTCTGCTGATACGATGCCGCAATCGTGGGGAGGATGTTTTCTGTGTTACTAAAGAAATACAATCGAGGAATACAAATTTGAAAGCTCTTGTTGATTCTTGGTTTATTGGTGCGTGACTTGTTCTGTTAGTCGCTGATACCTGTTTTGGTGTTGGTTAAGAGGTAGTTGCTGCTATTGCATCTTTCTTGGCCCTGTCAGCCCTTCGGATCACTTTAATGACTCCACCTTTTCACGATTGCTGATTCGGTATTCTCATCAAAATAAGTTCTGAGGCATCATGATACTAGACTACATAGGAATACAGATGGAGTCTTCACCGCGTCCGAACACGAGGAGCACGTCTGTGGAACGAGGCGATGCGAACCGTTGCGGGGAGGCTGCCCGTGGGAAACCTCGGATCTCGGTCTTTCGATATGGTCGACAACACAAGAAGCAAGCATGTTGCCAGACGCTTCTGAGTGGTGAGCAGACTTAGGAGGCAATGTAGAGTCAAGCAGAACAAGTCTTCACGTCAAATCCTCCGTCCTCTTACCCTTGTTGGACACAAACAATCAAGCATGGCCAAACCGTCATCCTCTACAGAAGGCTTCTTCCAGGATCTACCTACTCTTCTCCCTCAGGTGACGCTCCAAGAACATCCATCTGCTTCTAACAAACCCGGTACTACCAATTTCAAAAACACGTCCGACGATGTAGCGCTTGCCCGCATCCTAGCTCTACACCTTCCATCGAGCGAAACCAAACCAATTCGAACGATACATCAACTGTCTCGCCGAGCTTTAGATCCAGAGGTGCTCGCTCATGCCACAGATGCAGAGATAAATCATCCAGTCCTACGTTCACACACCACCTTCGGCCAGGAGAACCGCGTCGATCCTCTCTGGACGGCCAATGGCTGGAAAGCGCTGAAACTCATAGGACAGCAAGAGGGTATCATTACTACCGCTTACGATACCAACATTACGACGTGGAACAGAAGGATTCAGTCTTTTGCAATGAATTTCGTGTGGTCTTCTACGGGTACTATGACGGGATGTCCGATGGCCATGACAGATGGAGCTGCCAAGCTACTACTTTCTCATCGTGATGATGAAGACGAGGGACAAGTCGGTCGTGCGAGGGTGTTGAAAGAGAGCTATGCGAGACTCATCTCCAGTGATGCGAGTAAAGTCTGGACATCTGGACAATGGATGACAGAAAGAGCGGGAGGTAGTGATGTCAGCGGGACAGAAACGGTAGCTCGACACCTTACAGACGAGGAATTGGCGACTGCAGCTTCTCAGGGCCGAGACCTCGACGCTCATGGCCTCCCACTAGGTCCTTGGACCATCGATGGCTTCAAGTGGTTCAGCAGCGCCACAGACTCTGAAATGAGCATGCTGCTTGCTCAAACACCTAAAGGTCTAAGTCTCTTTTATGCACCTATGCGAAGGAAACTCGTTCATACAGACACAAACGCCTCCGAACTGAATGGCATCCGCATCCAACGCTTGAAGAACAAAGTCGGCACAAAAGCACTTCCCACAGCAGAGCTAGAACTCAAAGGCATGCGAGCATGGCTAGTCGGCCAAGAGGGAAAAGGCGTCAAGGAAATCTCCACGATTCTGAATCTCACCCGTCTATATACTGCGTCTGGTGCAGTAGCTGGATGGAGTCGAGGAATGCAGGTCTGCAGAGCGTATTCAAAAGTCCGCAAAGTCAGGGGTGGCTTGTTACAAGACAATGAACTCCACCTACGTTGGATGGCTGCAGAGACAGTCAAATACCACGCCGCGGTTCACTTCTCCTTCTTCGGCGTCGCGTTGCTAGGAGTATCAGAACAAGGATGGGAGGACGTGGTCAAGAACACCAATGCCTCAAATCTCATCCCCAAGGATCCAACACAATCTGCAAATCTAGCTCGTTTGCTCACACCTGTGATCAAATCACAAACTAGTCTGGCTTCTGTCCTAGGTGTCCGCGAATGCATGGAATGTCTTGGTGGTGTTGGATATTGCGAGAACAATGAAGATGGCGGTCTTCTCAATCTTGCCAAAGTCTTTAGGGATATATTGGTCTCCCCTATCTGGGAAGGCTCGATTAGCGTCATGGCTGAAGATGTCGTTCGCGTTATCTCGGATAAACGAGTTGCTGGTGGCGATATCCTCGAATTCGTGTTTGCTACTTGGGTACATGGTATTCTTGACCTGTGCAAGAGCCAGTTTTCTGCAGAGTCTGGACTTGTGCAGAAGCGGCTTGAGGTTTTGATATCGCTCACAAGAGGATGTGGGAAGGAAGAACTTCTGTTTCGAGGAAGAGATATTCTCGGTCATTTGGAGGCTATTGCTTGTGCCTGTATACTCATGTTTGACGCTTGTACCGATGGTGATGAAGTAGCTGTTGAGATTACTCGGAGATGGATCAGATCAAAGGCTTTGGATAAAAGCGAGCAACAGATCCGATGGAACTGGGAAGAAGAAGCAGCGATGGATAAGAAGATCTTCTTAGCCCAACATGACTCGGGAGTGAACAGGGCTGCGGCGAAACTCTAATGTCGTTTGGTAGAAACACCTCTCTACATACTTTTTCCCAGTTCTCACAGAATTGCAATCTGCAAGAACACATTCCTCTGGTCTGGGGGTCTGATGTACATGCCTTTATCTATACACTGTGCCGCCATAATTGACCCCGTTGTGTTGATAGGTGCCCTGTCCTTCGGCAATAGGCTTGTCGAAAACATATGAGAGCCCTCCAGTCGGACCCCGGTACTCTTGATCAACATTGTCTCCGTTGTGTTGAGAGGCTCCATCGCGTGCATGCGGCTGGGAAAACGTATGTCCACGCGCCAACATGGCCGCTTTGACGGCGTCGAAGAAGATTTTGTCCTGGTATTGTGCAACACCATGCACAAGCGAGAGACTCTGAATTCCCTCCTCGATCTCATTGACCTCGGTCCTAGCAAGCTCAAGTTGGTGGGCTTTGGCGGTTGGAAACAATTCTACAAGCTTGGATGTCAATTCCGTGATATCTCCAACCAGCCGGGTGAGATCATCTTTCCCGTATAAAGCCCATGCTGTCTTGGTCTTCAGGCTTGTCTGGCGTTGTCGTTGGCTGATGAGCTTGTGGACTTTTTGATGCAAAGTCAGGCCCGAGGGATCCAACGTATCATCAGCCTCGGGCGCGTTACGAGCGGCGTATTTTGCCGATGAATTCTGGTAAACCTCAAGCAGGTCCAAGATTTGTCCGAGTGTAGATTGTGCCTGATCAATTCCGTCTGGAGAGGCAAGAGTCACTGGCAGAGACTTGATCTCTGTCAGGGGTGTATCCAGATGAAGTGCTTCACCCCAACGTGAGAGCTGAAGCCTGGAAAGATCTAATTTGGTCTGATTTGTTGCAAAATCTCTAGCATACTGCTTTCCCAGGCGAACATATTGATAGCTGTCGATGACATTGTTGAAGAGAGAAGAGAGAGCAAACACGCTGATGCCAAGACCGACGGCCGCTTCCGCCATTGTTGATTTTCGAAGAGTTGGTCAGAACGATCATCTCTTACTGACACTACCTTAAATATTCATTCGTGTCTATGTGCGGCGTAACCAAGCCACGATTGTCACTCGCATGAGAACCAGTCGTGTGATCAAATGCGGGATGGCTATGGCGGTGACCACCAGGTCCGTCAAGAGTCTAGTGCATCAGCACTTCCATCGTCCACTACCTGATAGCCGCCGCACTTTACTCCGATGTACAGTATGAGCAACAATCGTGAAGGCAGCTTAGCCCAAAGACTTGCACGCTCGACTTACTGCATTGCGGATTGAAGTTGATTCTCGGTCACATCAGGATCATGGGCTCCTTCTGCGTGTTTACCCGTGCAGGATGATCCTGCATATCGTGCTCGGCTCTCGATAGTCTGTCGGCAGTCAGCACCATCATCATGCATGAGGCGCCCAGGCGCAGTCTACTTTCAGCTGACCTTGGGCTTCGAAAATGTTGATAATCAAGGTGTGACCTTGAAGCTCGCCGTCAGAACATTTGAGGACTCCGCCAGAACCAGCCGCTTTCAGGCACTATCAGCTAAGAATCGCATCTTCCGAACGAGATGACTGCTTCGCGTCGCGTCGGCCACGACTTTCTTACTCCGCGTGCAACAAATGGCGCAACACAGCACAACGGCGATCATTACGCTGGTAATGTTTATCAAAATTTCAAGTGGGTGTACGATGTCTTCCTCGGGCAGTTTCAATGGAAGCTTACAGCAATAGCAGTCAAGTCGACACGAATCCACTCGATTTACTGCCTGCTGTATACATCGCTTCATTCGACGCCGCCAGCAGGCAGAACGATCCTCTCTGCCTTGAAGATACGCGCGTAGAGATCTTGGAGCGTATCGTGTCATGGTCAAACTGCGCCTCTAACGATAGGCCCATATTCTGGTTGAGTGGTATGGCAGGTACAGGAAAATCCACCATAGCTCGTACGATTGCTCTAAAGTTCCAGGAGGAGGAACGTGTGTTTGCGAGCTTTTTCTTTGCTCGCGATAACGCTGCATCCGTAAGTGCCCGAGACTTCTTCACAACCATCGCAAAGCAACTTGCAACCTCAGGAGACCCAGCATTGCGCGAAAAGATATGTGCGGCCATTCAAAATAATTCGGATATTGCACACAAGGCACAACGGCTACAATGGCAAAGGCTCGTCCTCAAGCCCCTCACTCAGCTACATGAAGAATGCCAAACCCTACGGGATCGTCGATTGGCAGTTATTGTCATCGATGCATTAGACGAATGCGACAGGCAAGACGATATCAGGGAGATATTACGAATCATTTGTGGTTGTCGTGGACTGGACCTTGCGAGACTTCGCATCATCATTACTAGCAGGCCCGAAACACCTATCCGACTAGGCTTTGAGGATATGCCTCACATACTTCACCAGACGCTCTCTCTCGATGACGTATCGCACGAGATCGTCAACGCGGACCTAACTGTATTCTTCAACCACTGGTTGAAAGATGTCAGACGACGGCACGGAGGACTGTCTACAGACTGGCCCGGAGCTGACAGCGTTGCATCTCTAGTTGCGAAATGCGAAGGCCTGTTCATCTACGCAGCAACACTTTCTCTGTTCCTTTTACAGAAGCCCCAGCTCTGTAATGAACGTCTCAATCGTATCATGGAAGAGGATCAGGTATCAAGCAACACCTACCTCGAGCCTCTCGATCGCATGTATCTTACGATACTCCGTGTATCTATCGATGATACATCTGCGCTATCTGATCACGAAAGAGAAATCCTGCAAGAACGTTTCGACCACGTGGTTGGATCCATAGTCGTGCTGCAGGATGGCATCTCAGCTGAAGCACTGGCATTGTTGCTCCGGATGCCTACCATGAACGTTGCAGGAACTTTGCATAACCTACATTCGGTGATCAGATATTTCCAAGATGGGCGCGCCATCAGGCTGCTCCACGAGTCATTCCGTGAATTCATCACCGATCCGCAGAGGTGTACTGAGCCACGGTTTTATGTTGATTCTAAAAGGGCCCACGAAAAGCTTCTCAACGATTGTCTTGAGACCTTGAAGGTCCATCTCAAGCAAGATGTGTGTAATGCTCGAGATCCTGCAGCGACTATAGAGGAACTTCAGCCAAACGCAGCTAGTCAGCGTTGCCAATTGTTGCCACACGTCCAGTACGCTTGTTCGAATTGGCACGAGCACGGTCAGAAAAGCGGCTTAGATCTTGGAAACCATGGACAGCTTTCCGAATTCTTCTACACCCATTTTCTTCATTGGATTGAGGCGATGTGCTGGATGGGGAAACTTGCAAAGGCTGTTGGATGTGTGTCGACGTTACTTGAGTCTCCCGTAAGTCATTGGCCGCCATTACCTCTGAGCTCTGTTTCGAGATACTGATTGCATATCAGACTCTTGAGAGTCGTCTTGAGCGATTTCTTCAAGACGCAAAGAGATTTCTTGTGCTACATGGTGGTACGATCGCAGCGTATCCATTGCAGATCTACAGTTCGGCTCTAATTTTCAGTCCACAAAACAGCTTAGTCCGTCGAGAGTTTTCATTGGAGACACCTGACTGGCTCACCAGGTACCATCCAGCTCGCGGTGATTGGGACTTGTCTTTCTCCGAATTTGATGGCTTGTTTCCCACGGCGTTCTCATCAAATGGAATTTTGCTAGCCTTTACGTCATTAGCAGGAAGGTCAGGTCGCGACCTACAAGTTTGGAATGTTGACCACGGCACTTTGGTCTACTCGATGCCTGTAAGCGCTAGACTGACTTCCGTTGCCTTCAACCCTACTGCAACGCATGTCGCGTTCTCAGGTTGGGACGTCTCGTCTGATTTTTCTGGTTCTGATACAGCTTCTGAAGGATCAGGATCGACTGATCTGGAACAAGGTATAGATAGCACCGGTATATGTCTATGGAATCTCGCAACAGACAGCATTGACCATGTACTTCGGGGGCATACAGATGGGGTCCAAGAGATCGTCTTTAGTCCGGACGGTATCCTACTTGCATCGACTTCTTATGACCACACTGCGAAGATTTGGGATGTCCATTCAGGATCACTTCGGTGCACACTCGCAGGACAGTCGGGCTTTCCTGATATAAGCTTTTCGTCTGACAGCAATATGGTCGCCGCACTTCTGGACAACTCAATCCTCAAGATATGGGACGGGAGGAATGGCCATACCCGGTCTGTTGAGGCATTCGAAGAGGTCGGTAGTTTCAGCGAGGAATCGAGTCTTACATTTGCTCTCGATGGCCATCTATACGCTGCAAAAGGGTCGTGTGTTGTGATCTGTGATGTTTACCAAACTGCCATACAGCGGAGGGTTGTACTCATGGATCTGGACATCGACCTTTCGGGCATCTTGCGAAACAAGTTCTCGTCAGACGGTTCAGTATTTGCAGTACACGTGGTCGAAGAGCAGAAAGTCTATCTCTGGCGAACGGCCGATCTCAGCCTTTGCGGAATTGTTTCTGCTGTGTCTGGCCCCGTCGAATGCAAGTTCGAACTATCAACTGACGGTACATACATAGCAATCTCTGATCACACAAATATTCGAGTGTTTGAAGTGGCTTCTGGAAATGAATCAGTCGTCTTAAAAAGTGGTTATATCGAGGGGACGAAGTTCGCGCCTCATGCAAACACGATGGCTTCAGGTTCAACATGGTGTGGCCCTATTACACTGTGGGATCTCTCACAGACGGCGTCGCCTACAGACGCTAGTGTCACTGAACACGCTCACCAGATTGTGGCCTCAACCGATAAGACCTCCATTATATTCACAAGCTCTACATCGGGTTCAAGGAAATCAAGTCTCAATTCGATAAATTTTGGTCAGGATCATGCACCGCCCTCGATCAAGTGTGTTGAGTATGAGCATTCCATCGAAAAGGTCCAGCTGCTGCCTGGAAGCCAGCTTGCGTTTGTGAGCGCGCATGTCGAGGATGGATATACAACTGGGTATCTTCTCGACAGTGGGGCTTGGGCTCGTACTCCCATCCCTCCATGTGAAACGCTTTCGGTCTCACCCTCTGGTTCCTATCTTGCCCTCGCTGGACTTGATCATCGTATACATATCAGGCATGCTTCGATGCAAGATTTTACAGTTTGCCTCACAGGTCATCGTACTGCTGTCCAAATGATTCAGTTCTCGCCCAGCGATAAGCAATTGGTTTCTGTTTCGGCTGATGGGCAAGTATTGCTATGGGGCACCGAGGGTCAGAGCGCGCCCGTTGTTCTCGAATATGGCCTTGGACAGACAATCTCACGAATCCGCGAAGGAGTCTTTTCAGCAGACGAGAAGATGCTGGCATGTGCCTATTGGGACTATTCTGTGATAGCTCTGCCCTCGGTTCAACTCTGGAATCTTGAAACAGGCGAACGGTCGCGCGGACTGGATCCTGGCTCCTCTTCTTACAGGATGCGCACACTTTCGTTCTCTCCCGATGGAAGATACCTTCGAATAGCCGAAAAGACTTTTGACCTCTCAGAATCACCTACCGCCTCATTGGACCTGGGTACTCCCATGATTGTCGACCCTCTCAATGCTTTGTGGCTCACATGGCATGGGAAAAGAGTCTTAAAGCTTCCTCTAGGCTGCAAGCACCAACAGTATCACTCGCACGACAACATACTCGCAATAGGGTGCAAAGAAGGCGGGATAGCGTTCCTGGAGTTCGATCCCCAAAAGCTTCGGGAGTCGCTCGGCATATAGGGAATCAGGAAGACATTTATTAGTGCTCAATCTTGCGTAAATGGTTGATGGAAGTCTGTTACGGCACTCCATAAATACTGAATACTGACCCTCCTTTGTTTTCGAATTTCCCGAGGATAACGAGACATCTATCTATTTTGCTGCCACAGGTCATTCCACTGTACCTCAGACCTCTCCTTTCACACGTGTAGAGAACATACTTTCTCTGATCGTGTCAAACTGTGAGAACGTGGACGAAAATCCTTCATTAGACAATTTCCAGCCTGAGTTTGGACCGAATGAGTTCAAAACTCTTCTTGGTCGTGGCACCACTCCGATTTCTTGAAAATCACATCGAGCAGGCTCGAAGGAAGCTCGATGGTCTCGTTTCTGACATTGGATATGTAGAGCAGGTCGTGCAACAAGATATTCACGATACGGAAATTTTACTTCTAATCACGAAGTTACGCTTTCTACAATCTCGAGCTCGTCAAACTTGAGAGAAGATGGGCTTTTCAGATCCAGCTTGCTGATTCTATTAGAAAGGTCGTCTCTTCGCCCCTTAGCAAGAAGGCGGCTTCCAGCAAAGATCCCGAAGTACCCGGCAACAACAACCGACAACCAATTCACAACGGTCAGTTTTCCACACCTTTCATCCTTCCTACAACCTAACACCCCTCAGCTCTACAACCTTAGCAATCAGAGTGACGCAAAAGCATCCGTCGGATTAGCCCGAGCAGCCCTCAACGACAGGTCCTCTATAAAAAACAATCGCCGTCATGATTCTAATCTTCCTACCCACAACTTTTGGATACGTAAGTCAACAAACGTCAGATATCCCTGCAGAACACTTCGGACCCTCCTGCAGAACACGTCAAATCCCATCTAGAGGAATCTCACACACACACGCCTAGTCATTCTTCAGTATGACCTTTTTCGACATGAAGCCCGCAAGTAATCAAGCAGTGTCGAAGTCACTTTGGATATACTTTATAGACACCGCGCTGATAACAATCGTGGTTGTTACGGCATGGGTGGTACTTATCAAGAAGAATCGACAAGCAAATTCGAACATAATTACTATGAATTCTAGAGTAGTCCGTCGTGTTATGATCAGACGGGGCTTAGATCTAGAAAAAAAAATGAGAGATGTGTATAGAAGATGTTAGGTTTTAAAGAGGACTTACTGTTGAATCTGTCTCTAGCAATTACGAGAGCTTGGACTCTGGAAAAGCACCATGATATGGCTGGTCTTGTTATCTCCCTCGTCGCTTTCCCAATTACTGACGAAGATCATAAATCCGACATGACGAAAAGTTAGAAGAAATATATTCATTAGCGAATGGGTAAAGTCTGTTTATCTCCCCTCACTCTGCTTAATACTCCTCGTCATCATAATACCCATACCCAACTGTCTATCATCATATTCCCCCGCTTCCCCAACCACAGGCGTGACACTAACCCTATACTCCCCATCACCGCCTTTTCCCAACCCGGCTTCCTCACCACCGCTTCTCTGGCTGGTCTTGCGGTCTAGGTTTGTGAGGCGCACGACGCTTTCGGAGCGGTGGAGACTTCCTGAAGCGAGAGAGTTGCGGGTGCTGCGGCGCCCGCAGCCGGAAACTAGGAAGCGTGCCCAGGTTGCGTAGTCGCGGCGGAAAGGACCTGTTGTGCCGAAGACGATGAAGATGAGGAGGCCGAGTGTCACGCCGGGGATGAACATGACGAGGGAGATTGTCGCCGAGCCGGAGGAAAGGTCGAGTTTTGCGGTTTTTGAGTTTGCGGTTGAAGAGAGGTAGCGGGCGATTGAGTAGTAGATGAGGTATATTTGCATGATGCTGTTGTAATTGTGATCAGTAAAGGTGGGAGAGAAGTATTTGGAATGCAGAAACTTACCATAGCAGGACGAAGCAGATGCAGAAACGGATCAGCAGCCATTTGTCATACATGGAATCGTTTTTGCGTGGTGCAGATGCTGGTTTGCGAGCGGGTAATTGAGAACCACCTTCGATGGTTGCATCATTGACGCTTTGATTGAAGACATCACTCTGCATTTGACTGTGCATGCCACTCTGCATCTGACTTTGCGCCTGACTTCCCATGTTTCTGCTTCTCTGACTTCTGGTTTTGGCAGAGCTGGGCGGAGAGAACTTGATTCTCCATTTGAAGCGAGCGAAGAAGCCGTTGTTCTGCGAAGAGGAATCACTGAGGTACTTCTGGATGGAGACGTATTTGTAAAAGACGAGGGCCAGTAGAATCAGACCGATGGCTACACTGCCAGCCACTGTGATGTTGTTAGCTAGTGTCTGACAAAACGGCAGCATCGGATGTAGCTTACAAAGAATGTTACACAGGATGAGTGAGACCCCTGGTGTACGGTCGACGGAAGAGGCGTTGGCAATACCAATCAGGATGGCCGGCACGATGATAGCAGCAACCTTGACAATTGTAGAGACCATATGACCACCCTTATCCAGCAATTCAATTCTCAAACGCCAGACGTGACGCCAAAGTCCAGCAATCCAAGACAAGAAGAGAAGCGACTCGACATTGTAGCAGTACAGTTGAATTTCGTAAAGCGTAGTGTCCAACGGTGTGTTTGTTCCAGTAAAAGCAGGCTTTCCGGTGTAGTTACCGCTGACTTGGTAATTGTAACTCGCAGTCTGAATGCTCTCGAAGCTGGTGTAGAGATGGATCTGTTGGATGAAGGCAGCAACGATATTGACAATCATAAAGCATGCACATAGAGGAACATCTGTAGTGTAATAGATTAGTATATGCATGAACGTTACAATCATACAGTAGACCCTTACATCCGAAAGGATCACCGTGGCGGAAGTGCATAAGGACTACAAGTCCGGCAGCCACAGCATTGCCAAGTGTATATATCAAGACCACTATTGCCAGGCCCTGAGCATCAGCAGGGATCATGCCTTCGACAGACATGGCTCAAAAGCAATCAAGCCTTGATGAATCGATCTGTTGACAGAGAACAGAACGAGTAAGAAGAGAAAGAAGGGGAGGAAGGCCCTCGTTTCGAATATGGGACCAAAGCCCCATATAGGGCGTGAATGGAAGTAGCTGTACCACATGTCATGGACTTAACCTTTGTGTAAAAGCTTCCAGAAGGGTGAGCCCTAGTGGATGTTCTGGGTGGAGGTTGATTCAATCATTGTCAGACGATCTCGTGTCAGTTTTCATCCACCCTAGAGGACCACCAGCAATACCGGGCAGATTAGACTGATTTGAGCGTGGTTGCTGCGGCTTGTGGCGGTGCGTTACCCGTGATCGATAGAGTGTGTTCAACTCAAGGTTGCACGCTTGTGTACGGGCGTAGCTCGAGTCGACCCTGAATCAAGATCCTAAAAGCATGTTATGTCGGTACATGTCTGACAGACGCCAGATAGTCATTCGAGAACTGCTTCCTACAATGCAAAGATGTCTGAATCCTCCGAGCCCGGTATGCTGGTTCAACTGTTCATCAAGCTATCGGACGGCAGTTGCAGTGGAGAGGGCGCCGTCACGCCTTCGGTAGACTCGCACAGCTAGCCCCTCAGAAGCGAGGGCGGCAAAGAGGCTTGTACGAAAATGGAAGCACTGTATCTGATCTTCCGGCCCGCATGCAATGTCTCATCTCGCGTGCCCTTGCAGATCATACCTATCGCGTGTGCGTACAATCAGGGCTCTGCGGATGGAATTGTCAAGACTCGAAAGATCCGCTGCGTGGTGCCAACGTGACAAGTGGATAGAAAACAACGAAACAACTGGTAGAACGGTGGGCTGCGACACCGATGCAAAGTCTATTCGTTTGTCCAGGTGTAAAGCCGTTTGAAAGGCTTCAATCTGGCTATAATCGACGACGAGGGTTTTCCACGTGGGCTTGTCCATCGCGGCGGAATCCGGCATTCGTCTCCGGGGAAGGGCTCCATCAAATGCAAATGGCAATCTCTGTTGACTCAACAAGCGATATGGAGACATCTAATCGAGATGGGCAGACGGGGTACTTATTGCTGTATTCATTTGCTGGGCCGCTCGCTTTCGTCTTCAAGACATCGCCACACGTCAACTCGGGTCGCGATTTGCCGTCTTTTGATCTTCTTTCTTTTCCTCGAGTTTCCCCGTTCACAACTGCGACCACGTCACAATCCAAAACCCAAAGGCAGGTACAATCGAGTCTGGATGGGCAACTGTGATTGTTAGTCCATTTTTCTCGGGACCATCCTCCACTTCCCTGAGCCCGGTACTGCAAGTGCGAGCGAGCCAATCACATTGTGTGGGCGTTCTTGTTTCCAAAGTACGAAAACTGCATTTTATTATGGTGTAGGTTCGCGACTCGGCCGAGTAACAGACTGGACCCTTTTTCGACTTGCATCCTCCAACTCTGTTACTTTTTGTAACTTCTGTTTCCTCCTCTAGAAACTCTGATAAGAAAAGGTGATGGCTGGATTTGGGTGTGTACCGCTTCTACGAATCCTATCGCCGTCAAATGCCATCACTTGGCACTGATTGGTACACTTTTTCTCATATAAGGGTGATGCACATGTTCCCTAACCAAATCATTCACATCCTTTTCCCAATTCGTCTCTGCCGACAACATTTCCACCATCCTTCCAAACTTGCTCAACAGTTTGTCGATCTCGTCTCCATTCAATTGCGCATCGTCCCAGCTGACATGGATCTTGACCTCATCACCATCAATAGCCGTGCAGTTCCAAAGTATGCCAACATCGGTGCGGCTCCAAAGTTGCACTCTGTTCAGATTGGTGTATTCGTCTAGACCTGAAGATCTGGGCAGCCAGTTGAAGATTTGACGTCGTCTGACCTGTTCCATGGTTTCTGCGTCGGCGGTAGATAAAGCATCACGGATGGCGAGTAAAGGTGCGTGAACGTGGTTGGTTAATTCTTCTTGCTCGGATGTGAGGTGTTTCAAAAAGTCTATGACGCTTTGAGGTTTGGAAGTGTTGATGCGCTCGATGGCGACTTGGATGGTAGGTCCGGCAATGTCCATGGCAGAAGGCAGACGTTCTTGCATCCAGGGTGCCACGAAAGGCCAGCTGCGACCGGCTTGGTAAGATGCGAAAAGTGCTTCCGTCGCACCGGTTTCGCCAGTGTTGACGAAACTTAGTGCTGCCTTGAGCACAATTGCTGCATCAAGGCCATGAGCTTTCTTGAGATTGCTCAGATCTGGAGTGTGAATCACTGATGCTTTGCCCTCGACACCAATGTGTGATTGTTGTTCGAGACGGGCGTCGATCATACCCTGGTCTTTATGCACTGTCGGATCAGGCTTCCAACCAAAGTGGTGTCCTTTGAACCACTCTGCCGCTTTTTGACGGGGGAACAAGGCGCTCTCCGACTTTGATATGCCGGTGAGGCGCTTGACGTGGTACTCAACTCCAAGTTTGGCAGTTAAAGACGTCCTGCCAGAGAAGTAATGCTCTGCCCATAACTTGAAGGGCACACGCTGGGCTACTGTCTCCTTCTCACTAGAAAGTGCTTTGTCGAGGTCTTCGTAGAATGGCAGACTGCTCAGTGCGTCGAAGCAAGAATGCTGACCTAGGAACAACAAGCCTATCTTCTGCGTATCCTCGATCGGCACCAAGTAGAATCTATTGAGCAAACCTGGAGGACCAGCAAAATCATATTGCCCGTCATTTAACAAGAAGCTTTGTAGGTCTTTGGCTATCTTGACAGGCTTTTCGAAGGTCGAAATGCAATTGGAGAAGAATTTGGTCGACGCACGCAAGATTGCGTAGCAAGTAATCTCCGGATCAATGTCGACACTAATGCTGCGCAATGAGTTGTGAACGTTTAAGACCTTCTCAAGCGCCTTCTGGACTTGTTGCACGTTGTCAGAGTCTACAACAAAAGCATGTCGATGATTGACTGATTGTTTGCGTAAGGGATGTGCCCAGATGTTCATCATATCAGGCATTGGATATACATCCTCAACATCGGCCCAAGAAAGCCCAAGCGGTTGTAACAGAGGCTCGCAATGTTCCCTCGTCATGGTGGCTCTTTCTTCCGACCCAAATGTGTGGATCATGTCATTGAGCTGCGGCGGACCTTCACGAGTGGTCTGGAGATCCTTGTAATCTTGACCTCCATTCGTCCCGGTTCTAGAGGCCAACAATCTGGCTTGTTTTGCCACCGTGTTATGCTCGAGGATTTCTTCACCGGTGATATTGATGCCTAGATCTCTGCGAAGGAACGTTCGTCCTCGAGAAAGCACCAAGCTATCCGCCATATCCGTGATTATGTCCTGAGTTTTGATGCTTTTGTGATTCAAGGCTTTTGACCACACGGAGCAGAGTTTCTCCATCAGGTTCCCATCAGTGTCGCTATCACCCTTTCGTTGCGCATCGACATATTTCTGTACAAGAGGTTGTAGGGTCTGTTTGCGAAGTTTGCCAGACGTTGTCTTGGGGAAGTCGTCCAAATCTAAATCCTTGAGCGTCAGGATCATTTCTGGAGCATAAGCAGAACCAAGTTTCTCGATTGTGGTGCGTCTCAGAAGGTCCAAGTCGACTTGTGAGAGGCCCTGGCTACGGACTACGGCGATAGGCACTTCTCCTGCAGTCTCATCTTCTATGCCGACTACCTGGCTCTGGAATACAGGTTAACGAAGCTCCTAATGATCACAACAACTTCTGGCTACGACTTACTTGGATGCCACCATAGGCACTAAGGACCTTCTCAATAGCAGTGGGTGCGATATTGTGTCCACCTCTGATGATCAACTCTTTATATCTTCCAACAATGAAAAATTCACCATCCTGATTCATAGTGGCTTGATCACCAGTAGGGAACCATCTGCCATCTTCATCCTCGTAGAACGGCTGACTCTTTGCTCCGATGTATCTTTTCAAGATTTGCGGGCCTCCCATATGCAATTCGCCAGCTTCGTTCCTCTTGAGTGCGGTAGTAGAGTCTGGTGCGCATACCTTCAACATAGAACCCGCCATAACAACACCACATCCGACATCTGACCTCTTCAGGTCGGGAATCTGATCAACATGATAGCACGTCGGACTCCAACACTCCGACATGCCATAGATCGTATGCGCCTTCTTCGACTTCAGGACTTTGACGCAATCTTGATTGTGTCGCGAGAGCACATTTCCACCACCCATGTGGATCATCTCCAGACTCGAAGTATCTGTAGTTTGCAGATTCTGATGCTCGGCCAGTAGATTTAACATCGCAGGTACAAGGCACATGTATGTTATCTTTTCGTTCTGTATGACTTCCAGTAATGCACCAGGGGCAAAGCTTTCGGAAGGGTGGACGATTGTACAGGGAGGAACGTGGAGGGCGATCATGATCCCGATGGCATGAAACAATGGACCGTGTGCAGATACCACCGGCCAATAGTCTGCTGCTTGTCCCAGGTTCTTTTTCGCTAAGCATGATGCTGACATGGAAGTGTTGGTGTGGACACAGCCTTTGGGTAGAGATGTGGTTCCACTCGTGAAGATGACTAAAATCTCATCATCCAATTCATGTTCGATTTGCGAAAAATCCAGATCCTGATGTTTCTGACCAAAGTCGAACAGTTCCTGGAATGGTGACCAGCCATGCGGACAAGACGTTTGCTTGTGACTGGTGACAAACTTGAGCACATGTCCGTGTAAAGTGTTCTCGGCATTCTTGTCGAGCTTCTCTGCTAGCTCGGTCGTAGGTGCAAGGACGACACTTGGATTTGAGCATTTCAGCATATGTTGCAACTCATTTGGATTACTGATAGATGCTGGGTCAATGGAAGCCAACGTGCATCTCAGTTCCCATGCAGCTCTAGCAATGATCTGAAACTCTGCACCGACAACAGGGAATATGGCGATTGTCATTCCAGGACGTATTCCTTTTTGGTAGAGTCCTGCTGCAACAGCGTGTGAAACTTGCTGGAGATGACGGTAAGTCCATCGTAAGTATGGTTGCGACTTTGAGTCATCCGACTGGTTTGAGAATGTATATAAGTCCGAAGGATAGCGTGGGCACACTAGAGCGATGGAATCGGGATGTTTGGTTGCAGCTTCTTTGAGAATGTTGTACATGCAACCAAGTTCTGGTTCTCCTCCTATAGCTTTCGCAAACTCGGCAGCTGGACCGTTTGATGTCATTTTGGATGAGACGAAGCGAATGGTTGCAGAGACGAGAAGAAGAGAACAGAATTGAACGAATGCGGGTCAAGAGTCTACAGATGCTTTAGGTGTTGCGTGTCATAACAGTTGTATGATGCAACCGTCGACGGCGAGCAGTGAAGCGAACTGTCCTACCTTGCCTAGTTAGCCGTGACATATGTGCATGGTCCAATCATGTAGAAGAGCTGCATGAGACGTGGACGATTTGGGGCTCTAAATTGAGGAAACGCACGACCACACGTCATCCCGTTGATGCCCCGGACGATCGTTCAAGATAAACTCAATCACATGTTATATGTGCGGTGCTCCGAGGACGACTATCAGAACACCTCTGGATGCTTCGTTCGGGAGTTCAAGTTCGTGATACGTTGATAAAGCCTTCGTGTTGGAGGCATGCTTGGAATAAAACTACAGAGGCATTACATGGCATAATTGTCAAGTTCAGGCAGTGGCATTTTCCGAAGGAGTCTCAACAGTACCACTCTTCTCCTTTGCTTCTTGGTTCTTTTTGTTCGCAGCTAGTTGCCAGGCAGGAATGGCGGCCCGTCCGTTCATCGAACGGCCATAGGGACTGGATGTCGAGGAGCGATCAGGAATTGAAGGCTTGGTGTCAGCAGCTGGTGTAGGTGTAGATTCGGTAGCGGAAGCTTCAGCGGCGGGTGTGGCACTTGAAGCTGGAGCAGCACTACCAGTAGTAGGGTTGAAGGTAGGAGCAGACGGATTAGGGCTTCTTGGAGCAGGAGCAGACATTCTGTTGTTGATCAGAGTCTTGAGACTCTTCATCTCAGTAGCCAGATCGGACAAGCGCTGGTCAGCAGACTTCTTCTGAGACTCCATGGCAGCAGGGATCATGTCTTTCAGGCCACGAATCTCATCATTCAACCTCCTGCCCTCGTCATCTCTTCGCCTGCTCGCATCCTTGAGCTGGCCAATGACAGATTCGACCTCTGACAAGGCAGTGTCCAGTTTCTCAGTACGAGCTTGTTCAGAAGACTTGAGGTCTTGTGTGTCTGTTGCGAGTTGGTCTAGCAGAGCAAAGGCTTTCTCGAAGGAGGCATCGACTGCAGCCTTGTCTTGTTCCAGCTGAGGTGGAGTGGGAGGAGCGATGAGAGGATAAATGTAACGTTTCGCGACCGTGTAGGCACCGAAACCAAGACCACCAACTACAGTAGCCATGATGAACCAATCACGCCAGTCTCGTCGCGGTAGCTCCGGAGGTGGTGGAGGAGGTTGCTGCCAGTAGGCATTCTGATTGTATGACTGAGGCGGTTGCCTCTGATATGATTGTACTTGTGTTTGTGGAGGTGGTGATATCGGAGGTTCCGAGCCAGCGCGTTGGAGAGCAAGGTCGATCTCTTCCTGTGTCAGGTTCTTTGATTTGAGAAAGGCGATGCGTTGGTCGACAGGGGCTCCAGCTACAGAGGCGTCTTGCAAGACTGGATAGGTGGTCAGGATTGATTAGGGGGGTTGGCGGGATACAGTTACTCACATGAAACCTGGAAACAATGATTAGCTTATCACATGTCGCTGGCCAGGTCTGGATGAGGCTTCACTTACGGCACTAGAGATGAGGTCTTCGCGCACCATCTTGACAGCTGCTGACTCCAGACGAGTGGATGTCTAATTATATTGAGATGCGACAGCAGTCGGCGGCAAGAATGTTGGACGGACACGGAGATGGAGGCACGCGGCCGGCAAAGTGTCATAGGCCGATACGCCGAGGCATGAGCCGAGGCTTTTGCGGGGAGACGGTGGGAGACCCTGCTCGTAAAGTGCTCGTGCGCCTTGGCCTTGGCATTGTTGACGTCTGAGTGTTTACTTTGGCGATTCGACTTTGTCGCAACCCAACGCGACTTGCGACTTTTGTTTACCTGACGACATTTTGCTGCACTATTGTGCATCTAGCTATATCGCCTTCGCACAGCATTGTATAGTCGAACATCCACTAGGCGACAACATGTCGCAGGATCAGGGCATTTTTTCCGTGCGCCGCCCGCGCGAGGTCAGTCGAGTCGCATACCGTTCTTCACCAGCGCCCATCTCACACGCATACAGACACTCGGCCCAATCAACCACAATTCATCCGCAATCCCTCTGCCCGCCTCGGCCATGAAGCGCCAAAGTTCCTTCGGTCTCGGTCAGATGCAACCCGCCTCGCATGCCCGCTCGACTTCGGGTTCCCGTATGTCTCTGGCTCCGGGTTTTCCTAGGCAGCCCGACTTTCAGCGCGCTTCTTCTGGCAACAATCTCGCTGACCTTGGTCTCTCCACCGTCAAGCGTCCTTCAACCCAGAACATGTTCAACAGCACAGGAGGTAGAAAGAGCTATGCGCCTGTCAGCAGCACTCCTGCTCCTGCTCTACAGCTTGGCGACAGCTCCCAACGACGCAGCAGTGTCTACAGTGCCCGTCCCTCGGCTGCCTTTGGTGGGCCCATGGGTGGTCACCAATCCTTTTTCGCTACTGCTCCTCCCGCGAATCAGCCTCCTCAAGATCCTCGCAGGTTGCGTGATCCAAACACTCGCCATACTATGGGCACTGAGCTCATGGAGTTCCTCACCCAACGCAACTTTGAGATGGAGATGAAGCACACTCTCACCCACAAGACCATGACTTCACCCACACAGAAGGACTTCAACATGATGTTCCAATTCCTCTATCACTGCATCGATCCGGCATATCGTTTCCAGAAGAATATTGACCAGGAAGTTCCTCCGCTTCTCAAGCAATTGCGATACCCCTACGAAAGAAACATCACAAAGTCACAATTAGCTGCTGTTGGAGGCAACAACTGGTTCACTTTCTTAGGTATGCTTCACTGGATGATGCAGCTTGCAAAGATGATGGAACACTTCAGCGTCGGCACCTACGATGAGGCTTGCGTCGAGTCTGGTCACGATGTTTCTGCAGACCGCATCACTTTCGAGTTCTTGAGCGACGCCTACCGTACCTGGTTATCCGTCGACGATGATGATGAGGAAGATGACGAGGAAGCTATCCAGAGGCTTATACAACCACATGTCGAGGCCATGGCATCCAAATTCGAGGCTTCCAACCAACAAAATCTCGAGCAAGTCAAGGCTTTGGAAGAAGAGAGCAAGCAGTTGCAGGAACAGATTGACGAGCTCGGCAAAACCGCTCCTCGCCTGGCCAAATTGGATGAGCAAAACAAGATTCTCGAGGAAGACAGGGTCAAATTTGAGAATTACAACAACAGCATCGACAAGAAGGTTGAGAAGTACGAAGACCGACTACGCATGCTGGAGAGCGAGATGCAGCGTCTGGACCAGGAACTCGCAGATGCAGAGCAAGAACGCAACAGCTTGCAGGAGATGGTCGACCGACAAGGAATCACTGTCTCGGATATTGACCGCATGACAGCTGAGCGCAAACGTCTCCAGACTGGTGTAGAAAGCACAAACCTGCGACTAGAAGAGACTCGCGATGCGGTAGCCAAGAAAGAGGCCGAGGCAGCCCAAAGACTCGAAGAGCTCGAATCTGTGGTCTCAAAATACAACCGCATGGCTTACGAGATTGGAGTAATTCCTCCGGACGCGCCAAACGCCCACGGACAAGAATACGAACTCATCCTGAGTACTAGCGAAGGACCCGCTTTCGGATCATCTCAGATGGGCGAGCAACCACAGGACGCTGATCGCCTGCTAGCCGAAACTGGCACTGGATACCAACCACATCACTTGCTGAACCTGGATGTCCGAGGCAGTCTTAAGAGCAACATGATCAATCTGAGAAAGGAGATCAGCGAACGCAGGAACAACGCTCTCGAGGCGGACATGAACAACCATGATTTGCTAGACAAAATCAAGGAGGCCATCGAAGACAAAAGAGCCGAGGCCGAGACGCTGGAGCATCGCATACGAGCTGCAGAAGATGAGTTCGAAAAGACCAAAGAGGTAATTCAAGTGTCTTCGAACGATTGATAAGAAGATGTACTAAAACAAAGCAGATCACAAACTCCCAGAAAATGGCGTCGGATGCTCAGATCGAGAAGATGGAAAAGGAGCTCGCCAGAATGCGTGCCGGCCTCACGGAATCGGTGCAGCTGATGGAGCAACGCGAGATGAACACCAACCTCGAATACGAGCAATTGACGGTGGCTTCTTCGGCACTTCGTGAAGAACTCCACACAGAGCTTGAGCGCATGTTAAACGACATAATCAAATTCAAGGTTCACATTCAGGGCAGTCTCGAGGGCTACGAAGAGTTTGTGGCTCAAGAGGTTGAAAGGGAATGTGAAGAGCAAGAAAGAGAAGAGATGGGTGCTGACGATGAGAAGTATGGTGAAGATGTTGAGGCCAAGGTGGAAGAGATGGATCTTGACGAGTGAGGTGATGTGGATAGGATGAAAGCTTGACGACTTGGTTTGCATCGGACGACCAGGCAAGATGGCGGAGTTTGGGCGGACTGCTTTTATGATACCTCTGTTGTTATTTTGGTTCTGGATGGATACTACGAATGTTCAAAGGATTGATGATTGTTCAAAGTTGCTGCCTGTTCTCTGATGATTGATGATTGATGATTGATGACCATTTTGATGGCTAACCCGACAGGTGGCCTGTGCTCTCTGGCGCCACGTCTTGAGGCTGAGCGTGCGTAGTTTCGTAGCGGTTGCCCGCCGACACGGTGTTATCAACAAACCTTGCCCCTGCTTTTGTGTTGTCGTCGCCTGCAACATCTTGGTCAACCTTGTCGCATTCATTTTGCGATAATCCGAGTCAAGATTCAGCCCGACTCGCATCGTCTCCGTCCCATCATGGACAGCCCCGAACCCGATACGCCCTTTGCGGCCGTCAGTGCCCAAACAACAAGAGCTGGAATGGTGAGCTCCCTCGCCCCTGTCAGGCTTCAGGCTGCCGGAAAAGAGTTGGAACCTATACGCGCTGGATACAGTGGATGAGGAGCATGTTGTTTATCTAAGTACACAGGCTGATCGTCCGTCGCAATACAGCTCTACCAATCCTACCTGGACAAGTCAACACCTTACAAGACATACCGATGGATTGGAACTGGTGTCGTCTTCCTGATGTTCGGTCTGCGCATCTTCCTGGCTCAAGGCTGGTACATTGGTACGCCTCTCCATCAAGTCAAGTTTCTCGTCTGCCTCTCCTGACACTTTCTCTCACAGTCGCATACACTCTCGGCATCTACCTTCTGAATCTGTTTCTCGCCTTCATCTCGCCCAAGTTCGACCCTGGTCTCGAGTCCGCCGAGGATATGGAGGAGGGCAGTAGCGGAGACCTTCCCACAAAGTCGACCGACGAGTTCAAGCCTTTCGTGCGCCGCCTTCCCGAATTCAAGTTCTGGCACACTGCCACCCGCGCCGTCGTCCTTGCCTTTTTGTGTTCATGGAGCGAGATTTTCAACCTTCCCGTCTTCTGGCCTGTCTTGGTCGTCTACTGGTTGATTCTCGTTGTTCTGACCATGCGCCGCCAAATCCAGCACATGCTGAGTAAGAAGATGGAATCTACCTATAATGAAAACTTCAGAGCTGACAAACAAAAAATAGAGTACAGATACGTGCCATGGGACTTTGGCAAGAAGAACTACGCCGCCACCAAGAACAGCAACTGATTTCACGCAACTCAAGACAATACAAGAAACCACAAATGTCGCATTAATGTCACACGAGCTCGCACCGCTTTGTATTAAGGAAAAAGTGATGCATCGACTCTTTTACGGGCCACGAAGATGCATACGAAGGGTTTAGGATGGGAGGCTTGGTGCAATTGATTAGTCAAAGGAGTCTCTTATTCCAGCGTACATTGCTCTCCATCAATTATTGAATTGATTACTTGAATGAAAGATCCAGTATGAACGTGTCATTTTTACTCGAATCTCCTTTCACATGTCCATCTTCAGGGGAGACTCTTTGGTCGAAAGGGGTCTTTCCTTCATGGCTTTGGTGAGCCGGAAGCATTAAAAACAAACAAGGGACATTGAAGCGGTCTGCATGATGTCAAACCACTCGGAACATACAGTGTTGTGATTATAAGATTTTGGGGCATCATCTAATATACTGATCAATCTTTTGGTCAAGAACGAATGGAAAAGATGTCGAATCGATAACAACGAACCGGGTGTCCTGCACAGCAAAAGCGATCGGTATAGCCGGACTTAGGCGGAGATAGCACTCTAGACGTCACTCTTCTCGATGCGGCAGACAAGCAAGCTTCCTTTAATCTTGACAAAATAGCAAACATGTCGGCGCCACAAAGACCAGAGCAGGGACATTCCCGGCATCCTTCGAGCGACACTAGGCGTGGTATGCGACTTCTTGTTTGGTCAAACAGACCAGAATTGATCTAACACTTTCTTAGTCGCGATGCCACGGCGTAGCACCAGAGGGCCTCTGGATATGGATTCAGCGTCAGTCTTCATTGTTCGTGTCTTTCAGGTTGATGATAGCTGATGAAGGGATATATAGGGCTGTACCGACGTATCAGCCACCGACACCAGCAATACAAACCGCATTACCGCCTTCACCGGCACCGTCGCCAATGCCTATCCGAACAGCATCGCCAGCCTCATCTCTTCTCTCTCCTGTCCAGCAAAACCGCCTACCAACACGTACGCGATCAAAAAGTCCAGCATCACGCACAATACAATTGGATCTCTCACTTCTCCTTCGTCCTTCCCTGTACGCGCCAGTACCGACAACTCAAATCGCGACACCATTCCTAGACACCTCACACCAACCAGCCCCAGACACGGATTTAGAAACTTTACTGTCGCATAGACGATTCATTCACGCAGCAGACAAAGCAACAGATATATTGACTTCCGGCTCCATTGCTCCCTCAAACACTCAACAAATACTGCAACTCCTATACACGCGATTCGCCTGTCTCGTTCTCTGCAACCAAGCTACCCTCGCCGCAAAAGAAGCAAAACCACTCTCCGATCTGCTGGCAAGGGAAAGTAGCACATATACCCGCCCTCACCGCGAAATCTTCCTCGAGCAAATTCCCTGGTCTTTGCGATTGTTGCTGTTGAGACTTCAAGTTATGGGCACCGCGGATGCGCATAGGAGAGCTATCATGGGCTTATACGCTTTATCTTCCGAAAGTAGGACGTTGGGGCAAAAAGCCAGGGTTGACAAAGATGAAGAGGCGTTTAAAATGTGGAAAAGCAGATTAAGTGATTTGGGCATCAGGGTCGCTGGTGAACTTGTCGAAATGGGTGAATTGGAAACAGCACGACGACATCTGGCAACAATAACCCCTGGACCCGCAACCCCCGAAGCGGAAATGCTGGAAATGTGTATACGCAAAACATTACTGTTGCTTAAAATAGGGGATACGAAAGCAGCGGAGGAATGCCTTGCCACCACCACCACCATCACGACTTCATCCTCGGAATCACATACAGACCTCGACGAAAATCTGCTCATCCAACAAAAAGTCCTTTCCGCTCTAACCGCCCTCTGCACATCCTCCCCCACCACCGCCGTCACACAACTCCAATCCCTAGCCACCACATACCCATCAAACCCTCTAATCCTCCACAACCTCGCCATCGCAAACATCTACTCCAACAACGTCAGCACCGCCTCTTCAATCCTGGAATCCCTCGTTTCGGAATCGGAAATCGTGTTTCCGACATTGCTGTTTAATTTATCCACCGTGTTTGAATTGAGGACTGAAAGGGCTAGGGAGAGGAAATTGGGATTGGTGGATGCGGTTGTGGAGGTGGGGGTGCGAGGAGGGGGTGGGCAGGTGGGTGGGTTTGAGAGGGGGGTGGGGGAGTTTAAGTTGACTTGATTGAATGGAAGAAGAAGGGAAAGGGAAGGGGAAATCAGGATGGGGGGTATGTTGGATTTGTCACGATAACAGAAAGAGTGTTGATGTGTAAAGACAGAGGAACGTTCTTTATTTTGATAAAAACCCGAATACCATCCCCCCTATTCATTTCTTTTTCTTTTTTGGCGGGGCCTACGAGATGCATAAGAGGTACTCAAAGAGTAATTCTGTCATAAAACATAACACATCCACTCATAAAGAAGAAATCAAGATCCAATCACGTTCTTTCCTACCAGAAGAAAACCAGCATAGCTTTAGGGGTCCTAGTGCGTGGGGATTAGGAAATTTGTGTATGTTTTTTCCGACAATTGTGATTGTCATGTCGTTTGGTGTGAAAAGAGGCCAAGATAGGTGCACGCAACAATCTGTAGTAATTTCTAGGTGGATGTCAAAGAAGTTGTGTCGAAGGAGTAGTGGAAGCAAGGGAGGGAGTCGAGCTTATGATTTTCCAAACGCGGCAGATCTTTTGTAGGTTAGGATGGGTATAGGGTTCTAGCTGGACATTAATAGAGAAGTAGTGGGTATGAATTGTTAATGGATAGGTAGATACAGAACTTGTATATGAAAGAGTCAACTGACCTTCACGCATGAGGAAGTTTTGTAGTATTAGGCGCTAGGATAAGGGAAGAATGTGTTGTAAGAGGAACACCTTTCTACATTGTTTCGAATGCTTAAGAACGCGGCTGAGGTGACTATTTCGGGTCAACTCCGAAGGTGGTCGACTAGTGTGCCAGAACCAGCCTTGCACACTAGCGCATGAGCTGAAAGAATCGTATATCACACTAGATGAGATGGGCGCTTGCTGATGCGGAATTGCTTCTTTGTCTCCCCGAAGCTTGATGAACGACTCACGTCTACAAAAACATCGTTTAGACGACCTCGGACTGTCTCGTCAAGTTCTGAAAATGTACAGCTTGTTGGTTGTGCTTGGTACGGTATCATTTCTGTTCATCCTGCTAGTCAAACGCCGTCCCTTGCTTGGGAAATTGATCATTATGACTGAGATGTTGGTGAGATCTTCACGCTGTCCTGACATGTGTGACAAACTGACAAGGGATATTTAGTCGTCTGGTTTGCAATCCCTTGTAGATGGTGTGTCTTACGGGAGCACTAAAAACTCGTCCACAACACCACTCGAAGACAGGCTTGAAGAAACGTCCAACGATCTGGAGGACACTCGGAGAGAGCTCGACATAAGAGATCAACAACTGCTGGAGACGGAGAGACAGCTCAAACACCTCAAAATCAAAGCAGCAAGTCTTTTGAGTGGTCATCGGGCCCGCGAAGACGGACGATCATCACCAGATAACGAGATCCGCTCGCTGTATGCCAAAATCGAGGCTATGGCGAGAAAATTGGCCCTCCGCACTCCTGCAGGAATGCTGCAGACCGAAAATGTGCTCAGAGAGCTGAGGGAAATATCCTGGTATGTAGAAGATGGATCCGTACCAGCTCTGAACAGTATCTCATTATTCGAGGGGATACTGGGCAACTTCATTGGAAAAATGATCTTGACCAAAGGTCACGAATGCTGTGGCATCCGATATGGACAGGAACTGCTGCCACTTCTCAAGACGATTGGAGCGCGTAAGACGCATTGCCATCTCCACCAGATTGATAGACCCATCGCTGATCGAAATGCAGGCAACGACGAAGTTTCCGATAAGAGAACAGCGGACATTCTTGACTGGTGTGAGGAGACTCCTTCCGACTCTTGGCAAGATTCAATAGCTTTGATGTCGCTAGTCGACGACCTCAAAAGCAATATCGTGTCGAACCTAGTCATTTCAAAACACGAGCTGAACAAACACGATTGGAAGTCGTTGGTACAGCGAGCAGTCAAACTATCCGTGGACCTCTACAGGCTCAACATCAAGCTGGAACTCACATCAAAGGACTATGTTGACGAAAGAAACCGGATGTACGATCCGGCCGATGAATATATCACCACTAGCAGCATCATCGCGGGCGACTTGGAAGAAGGGGATCGGTATCAAGTGTTTTTCGTGCGCCAGCCTGGATTTCGAAAGCTCCCGTGCAGAAACGCCACAGGCTCGGTTGGACAGTACTTGCTCAAGGCTCATGTGCTAGTCTCGAGATATGAGGAAGCTCCAGACGCACGGAAAAGGCAATATACAAAAAATATCAAAGCGTTGGCTAGGAGGCGTGATGATTGTAGGCTTCAAAGTGGAAAGCAACTGGCACAATGACATCAATGGACGTTTCTTCATCGATGAGGGTGGCGTAGGTCATGGGAGTTTGAGCATGACTTTCCAGACCAGAAATTGCAGGGGTGGTCATTGGACTGTTTATTTGGATTATGTCGAGGGGAACGGGTATAGACTGGCGTGAGATGTTTTCGATGGTGTGGGGAAGGTCATGACATGAATGTTGGGGAAAATCTTGACTTCCATACCCAAACGGTGTTTACGTGAAGAGCGTGCGGTGTTTTACACATAGATGTTTTCTTGAACTCCGTGGCCGTGTGGCCGAATCCATATCATCCCATAACCAGATCGTTCGTAACTCCAAAATCAAAGCAATACGCCAGGGTGTGCTATGCTCTATGCATTGATTGTCTCCTTGATCAAAGCAGCCAGCCTCTGATAATCCCTCAATAACTCATCAACATCTTTGATTCTCAAGTCCTGAGCATGCTTTGCATCGATGAATTTCTGTACAGGCGGTGTGGCCTTTTTCAGTGCTGCCAAAGCCTCTAGAGTATCGAGATCGGTTTCTGGTTGCACGTTATTTGCTTCCGAAACAGGTTTCTCGGTCTCGGGAATGTGACCGAGCTGCTTGGTTCTTTCGGCCATCGCAGATGAGGCGGCAGGTGTGGTTGGTGTCGACGAGCCACTTGCAGAAGCTGAACGTCCGAATTTCCCGAATCCGCCGAAGCGGGACAAAGGGTTAATTGAGTTCATGAGATTGCCCATAGATTCGACGGCGGACTGTGTCGGAAGCGAGGATGAGATGGAGTTGTTGATAAGCGCGGCATTTGGCTTTTCGGCGAAGATGACGCGTTTGCCACTACTGGCACTGCGATTGCTGTCCACACTGCGTTCACGCAAGCGACCACCAACCAAGTTTAGCATTGTGTTGTCCACACGAGGCGCTGAAAGTGGGTCGGCAGTCGGACTTGCTGAGAGCGACTCTGCAAAGTTTGGATGGCTGTCCATGGGCACCAAAGGCGGGGAGCTTACGAGCTTGCGAGCATCTTCGAGAGTTCTGGGCATGACTATGGGAGAATCCTCAGTGCCAGCACCTTGCTCCTTCATACGACCAAACAGAAACTTAAAGCTGTTTTCGAGGGTCGAGTTGATAGCGTCGAATGCCTGATCAGCCGAGTTGAGAAGTTCTTCTCGCCCAGCTTCGATGCGTTCCGCTTGTGCTTGGATCAAAGATGAGAAACGTCGCTGTGTAAAGCCAGGTCGCACTGGATTATTGGCAAGAGTATTGGGTGAAGGAAGTGGTTTGAGGGAGGTGTCTCCTGGACTCAGATCGGAGGAGATGGCTGACGTGGTGGTCAAACCAGGAGCTAAAGATTTGGGACTGGAAGGACGGGCAAAGTTGGTAGGTCTCTCATGGCGAGTTTCGGGATGGAGACCGCCTTGAGGAGCTTCGTCTGCTCGCAGAGAAGATAGATCAACGGTTTCGAGGAACGAGATGGCGGCTTCCAGGTTGACCAGACAGTAAGCAGCTTCACCATCAACCTTTGCACGGGCACGGAAGAGCTGAACGAAATGTAGGTTACTGATGACGTTGATAGTCTCCGGATCCGAAGTCATCAAGGTGTAGATCAGAGTCGGCAGAACCTCATCAGCAGAAGAGGTAGAAGGAAAGATGCGAGATAGAGTCTCAACAATGCTCTTGTGTGCTTCAGTAAGCATTTGGAGCTTTCCGAGAGGATAGCGATGGTCGTCCATGCGTTGTAGGTGTTCTCTTGCGGGTGCAAGCAATTTGAATATCTCCTCATGCAGCTCTTTCTCATCAGTCGGTAGGCCGTTGCCTTTGGCTGGTTCAATGTCGACGTGCAACTCTTTCAAGCCGATGCCGACCAGCGACAAAGCAGCAGTTCTCGAACGAAGCTTTGCATCTCTTTCCTCGTCATCGGCACTTCTGTGTCTATATATACGATCATAAACCTTCTCGCACACGGCTCTTTCTACAGCTTCCTCCAGAGCCAATCTCTTGATCTCCAGATCCCGGCGGGCTTTACGACGATCGGCGACCTCGGAAGCTGTCAACATCTGCTGTTCACCCTGGCCATTCGGAGAAGCGTTCTGGTCTACACTCTGCTTTCTGCCCTTGAGTGTGGCATTCGAGGCCTTCGAAGCTACTGAGCGTGACGGAGACTTCTCTCTAGACAGGCGTGTGGAAAGGGTTGCGATGTGTGTTGAGATGTGTGATTCGGCTTGTTCGTAGAAATCTTGGAATAGCTCGGAGATAGTATCGATGTTCAGGGGATTTGCGTGTGTCTTGACGGAGAGAGATTTGAGGAACCTCTCGCTCAGGCTTCGGATCTCGATAGGAAGCTGGTCGAAAGTAGGGGGTACATTGACAGCGGGTTCCTCATGGCTATCTTCTTCGACGCTCTCAAAGACATCGCCGTGTGAGAAAGAGGTCATGTCCTTTGCTTCGGGTATTGTCTGAATGGTACTGGCTCGGGCGCGAGAAGGAGAAGCCGGAAGGGACTCCGGATTAGGATCGAGACGGGTAAAGGAGCGAGATACATGGAGAGGGCGCGGCCTAGGGGCCTGTTTTGGAGAGGACGAGTTGGACATTGTTGATGATCTGCAGGGTCGGTACAGGAAGAGGTACCGGTAAGCTCGCCGAAGTTACAATGACAGCCGTCGAGGAGAAAGACCGTTCAGTTTAAGCGAAAGTTATGAAGAGGGTGTCATACAGAGTGAAAGATGGCCAAGTCAGACAGATACTCATGCGTCTAAGAGTTGCACATGTCGTGTGTCCTCCTGAAGCAGTCCGGCGTGCACCGTTGACTCGGAACAACCCCACCTTTTGTGTCTTGGGTCGTCTGTCTTTCAGCCGCTCCTCGGATTCCGCCGCAAAGTGTGGCTCTGTGGCTCTGTGGCTGCCCTTTGTCGATGACAGACGCCAAGGAATAACCCCAGCATCTGCCACTAATGTATCCGCATGACACAGCAACCTAAAGCGCCGCTTCCATCGTCGTTGCCTGCCTGCCTGCCTAACCCACAATCTCCCATTCGCGCAATGATATACCTCCCCTCTGCGAACCCCCTTCTACTTCACTGATCTCGCTGTACCACAATGAGAAGCGGTCTCGACTTCCTAGTCCACCTACTCGCCTTATCTCCGCTCGCCGTCGAGCCCGCCACTGCCGCTCGTCGCCATCGTCCTCAAGAGGCCCTACTGCCTCCCATCCCAATCGACTACACTCCTCTGCCGAGTCAGCAACATGAATTTACTTTGAGGCATATATACCACAAGGGCTCACACCAGTACCCTGACCTCCTCCGCAAGGTCGACATCAAGCCTGGCGTTACTCTCGAACACATCCAAGGCCATGACGACGATAGCGAATATGGCGCCACAGTCTTGGCCACCGACTCCTACCGCATCAACTCAGGTCCCATGACAATACAACGCCTAGCCGACCGCAGACGCAAGACCATCGACCGTCTCCTGGAAGCTGGGAGGATGTGGGGAGAAGCCGTTTCCTTGCCTCCTTCTGCTTGGACTATGGATGAAATAGACGGTCCCAACATCACCGACAAGGAGACAGTACTCGGCTTTGCTCGCATGGCTGCCAATGCCTATGTCATTAAGCCACACACTGGTGACTGGATTGATGTAGGAGGAGGCTTCAACTATACTGAAGACTTTGGCTGGGAGAGCGACGGCCTTCGCGGCCACATCTTTGCCGACACCAAGAACAGGACTGTCGTTATTGGCCTCAAGGGAACTTCACCTGCTGTCTTTGACGGTGCCGATACTACTGGCAACGACAAGCTGAACGACAATCTCTTCGGAAGCTGTTGCTGCGGTCAAGGCGGCCAGTCTTTGTGGAAGCAAGTCTGCGACTGTCAGACGTCCGCCTATACTTGCAACTCGACGTGTTTGGTCAAGAATCTGCGAAACAAGGCTCACTACTATCAGGCTGCTCAAGAGCTATACCACAATGTTACAGAGATCTATCCCAATGCCGACATCTGGTTGACTGGCCACTCACTTGGTGGTGTTGTTACTTCTCTTCTTGGCCTTACATTCGGTCTACCCACTGTAACTTTCGAGACATTCCCAGAAGCCCTTGCTGCTAGTCGTCTTGGTCTTCCCACTCCTCCAGGCTATCACATTGGCGATCACAAAAACCGTCCTCATACTGGTGCTTATCATTTTGGTCATACTGCAGATCCTATCTACATGGGAACTTGCAATAGTGCCTTTTCTGGATGCACCATTGGTGGCTATGCTTTCCAAGGTAAATGCCACACTGGCAGTAGATGTTTCTATGACACAATGGAAGACTTTGGCTGGAGATCAGGTATTGGCACTCACAAGATCAGCAACGTCATTCACGATGTGATTGAGAAGTACAAGACTGTACCGAAATGCGAACAAGATCTCGACTGCATAGATTGCTACGAGTGGAAGTTCTTCGAGAGTAATGGCACCGAGACCACGACCAGCTCATCATCAACTGCGACATCGACCACACGAACGAGGACCGAGACATGCAAAACACCCGGATGGTGGGGTTGCTTGGACGAGTCCACTACAGTTCCCGCGACCACGACAGAGACCATCACCACAACGACTTGCTTATCACCCGGCTGGTTCGGCTGCAAGGATGAGATAACCACAACTGAGACAACAACCATTACCAGCGGCGTCGCAACTCCGGCGCCAGCACCAAGCGTCACAACAACATCGGCTGCTGCTTCTTCATCAGCAATGACTTCCTCAGCTCCAACAGCGACTGCCACCTCCACTTCCACCTGCAAATCACCAGGCTGGTTCGGCTGCCACGACTCCACTACCTCGACCAAGCACTCTGCAACAAGTACATCAATCTCAAGCACATCACCCGCAAGTACATCCACAGCTTCCCACACCTGCACGTCAAAGGAGTTTTTCGGTCTTATTTGTGTCGACCCTTCAGCCACACAGAACAAGCCCGAACCCACTTCTTCGCACAAGAAATGTGTCAAGAGGAACTATGTGGGCAAGTGCAAGGAGTGGAGTTATGGCGAGGGAAGAGATGTCAAGACTGACTTATGAGTGAATGCATTATGGTGATTTTCAATTGCTGGCGTTTCGGTGGGTGGCTGGGTGTTCTGTGGTAGAACATATGCATGGATGGGTGGATGGGTTGGTTTGTAGTTTATTCAATATCTTTCACACTTCAAATGCTTTTGTTTTGATTTTGTAATGGTGAAAGAATCTTGACTGCGATTCGGCATATTCTACCAAATCTTCTCTGTTTGAGCTAACCCCTTTCTTCTTCCTGCTTTCCGAGTGGCCTTCTTACCGTTTTGGACCTCTCATGTATCCAATAGCTTCCACCCATGTGTTGTCTTCGTCTTGCTCATTGTAAGCTTCTTGGACGTCATGTTCGGAACCCATGCCCAGAAAGTGATGTGCGCGTGACTGAGGTGTGGTAGCGACAGCCAGGATCTGAAGCCGAGTTCAGAAGTCTTCCATGCAGAAGAATAAGCGCCACTCCTTGTCGCATCTTTGTGGCCTGCGTGATCAATGTTTCGTCGTCTTGATCGTAGCCCTTCATCTTCTGCGATCTCTGCTTCTGCTTCTACTGCGAGATCCATATGAAGAATAACTCGGGCTTCTGCGTCTGCCACCACCACCACCACCACCATTACCTCTTCCACCGCCGCCTCCACCTCTGGGACTTCCTCCTCTTCGTCTAGGCGGAGGGCTGCGCGTTGCACTTCTAGAGCGACTCCTGCTGGGACTTCTGCTCCTCGGACTGTAACTTCTATTCCTCGGCGGCGCATCCCTCGCGGGACCGGGACGATAGGTATCACCGTCATCTCCACCTCTGCCTCTTCTACCTCCTCCTCTACCACCACCACCGCCACCACCACCTCCTCCTCTTCCTCCAGCAGCAGCGGCAGCCATATCTCTATAGCGATGGGGCTCACCGAATCGATTCGGCGGTGGACGTCTAGCGGGTGGACTTCTACTGAACCTGCGACGCGGCAACACAATCGACACGCCAATTTTGGCTCCATCCAATTGGCCTTCGTGCATGTGTGCTATAGCTCTCTCGGCGGCTTCCGGGGTCGCGTATAGTATATACGCCGTCCCGCGGTTTGTGTTGAAGGATTTGTTCAGCGGCATGTCGAGGTCGGCGATTGCGCCGTAAGTGCTGAAGATTTCGTTCAGGTGCGCGGGAGTGACGTTTTTTGTCAGTTTTTCGATTACGATCTAGTGTGAGGGAAGAGTTGGTCAGTAACAGAGCTTGGGTGTGTGGACATTGAAGCGGCAAACATACTTTTGAGCTGCGGGGCATTGGGGGAGTGGGGCTGCGGTCGCGGCCGCGAGATGTGCTGCGGGCGCGATAGGAGCGGCTGCGACTGCGCGAGTGGGCCGGGCTGCGTGTGCGTGTTCTGCTGCGGCGGGTTGGACTGGGTGAAGGGCGAGGAGAGATTGAGCGGCGGGGTGAGCGTGAGAGTGAGCGCGAAGCTCTGGAATCCGGACTACGTGAGCGAGGATCGCCCCTCGGTGTCGGCGATCGTGAAGGCATTGTTGCGTGGTTGAATTGATGTTGATGTGAGTGAAGAAGAAGGGAAAGCTAGAAGAAACGTGAAAGTGTTTCTGGCTTGTTGTGACGAAAGTCGGAGGTTCCGTCGAAAGAGTCCGAGCTTCTCCGAGGTTGCTTGACTCGCGCATGACGTCTTGGCACCGTCGTCTTCGAGTCAACAAAAGCACCCGAATGGCCTGCTTCGCCGGAATACTCTCTCATTCATGCGACAACAATGATTTTCGACAACCTTTGGCTTTCCATAGCCTTGATACCTGGGGTACTGGCTTCTCAACCTTCAGCTCCTGAGCCAGTAGAAGCTCCTCTGCGTAAACTACCCTGGGGTCAATTGAACTGGTTGGCGACGACAGATACGCACGGCTGGGTTCGGATTGCCTATTATTCTATGTATTCAAATATGCTGACTTTGCTTTTCCCAGCACGGCGGTCATCTGCAAGAGTAAGTTCATCGCGTCTATGCTCCCGATGTGGTCTGACATGGTGACACAGGCCACAATATTCCGCAGATTGGGGTGACTACATCTCCTTCGCTCACCATCTTCGCCAAAAAGCAGACGAAGATGGCAGTGATCTTCTCGTTGTAGATACCGGTGATCGAGTAGAAGGCAACGGTCTCTATGACGCTTCAAACCCCAAAGGACATTACACCTTTGATGTCTTCAAACATCAGAAGATAGACATCATCACTCCGGGCAATCACGAGCTTTACAAGCAGAACTCATCCAACAACGAGTTCTACCACACTGTACCGAACTACAAGGATGCATACATCGCGTCCAACTTGGACATCTACAATCCTAAAACTGGAAAGTTGCAACCTCTTGCTCAAAGATACAGGAAGTTCACCACCAAGAATCAGGGCATCAGAATCATGGCATTCGGTTTTCTCTTCAACTTCCAAGGCAATGCGAACAACACCGTAGTGCAACGCGTAGAAGACACGATCAAAGAGAAGTGGTTTAAGGAAGCCATTCAAGACAAGGACGTCGACCTTTTCGTTGTTGCTGGACATGTCCCCGTCTCTGATTCCCATGAGTCGGATGCAGTCTTCAAAGCTATTCGTAGCGCGAACTGGGATACCCCCATTGCTGTTTTCGGTGGTCACACCCACATCAGGGATTATCACAAATTCGACAAGATTGCCTACGGTCTCGAAAGCGGTCGTTATATGGAGACCATTGGTTTCATGTCTATCTCTGGTCTCGGCCACGAGAAGAAGAACTCTGATGTCACTCCTCTCAGAACACCAGAATTCAAACGCCGATACATCGACAACAACCTTTACTCCCTCTATCGTCACTCTGGCAAGAACGAAACTACCTTCCCTACGGACCTCGGTCGCAATGTGTCTGCATCCATTTCAGCTGCTAGGAAACAGCTGAATCTTGACCATGCGTATGGCTGTGCACCTCGAGATTACTGGTTAAACAGAGCTCCTTATCCTTCAGAATCGAGCATCTTGACGTGGCTCGAGAACGAAGTGCTTACAGACACTGCCAAGAATTATACAAAGCACCCTCAGCTCATCATCACGAACACTGGCGCCATGCGCTTCGATATCTTCAAAGGTCCTTTCACCATCGACACCACTTTCCTGGTTTCACCATTTACCAGCGGCTTCCACAGACTCAAGAATGTGCCGTACAAGGCAGCAAAGCAACTTCTTCAACTGCTCAACAATGAAGGAAAGATCATGCTCTCCGAGATGATGGTCATGAGTGCCGTACACAGAGATTTGGGCAAATTCACTCCTCGCGCTTTGTATGAACTAGCACCTCCGAATCCACCTGTCAGTCGCTGGACTCAACAAACAACTCAAGATGGTATCGAGTTGATCGATACCTTGCACCGCGAGTTCGGTCAAGAAGTGCTCGGCGAAACTGCCGGACATGGAAAGCCAGACAAGCCATTGTCTCCTGGTTACACCACCATCGACGATGCAGGCAAAGATGGCGATGATACCATTCATGCACCCATCCGCTTTTACGACGTCCCCAATTGCATTCAAGCAGAAGTCAGTTTCCCTTCTGACAAGAAGGATCTCGAGACGGTGGACATCGTGTACAATGAGTTCATTGAGCGATGGATTCTGCTTGCTCTCAGATTCTTGGGCGAGAGCTATGGGGTCGAGGATGTAGAGACCACATTCGATGGCATGAGTTTCACAGATGTGCTCAGTGAATGGGTGCACAAGAACTGGGCTTGCTGATTTATTCATGGTGGGAGGTGTTTACGGTTTCAACTGTCATACACATACATATCTATGCATATTGTTTTTTCTATTTCATTCTTATGCTCAGAGAAGCACACGAGGTTGGACCCTGAATAGATCGAAGTCGTTCCTGGCGTGCCCCGCCTTTCGTCTGACGTCGCTTTCCTCCCACTTCCCCTCATCGTTCCTTGATTTCCTCGAACTTCCAGCCGCGAATTCACATACGAAAAGTATGTCGTGCTACGGCATCATATTCCAGCTTCCCTCTTGTCATGTTCTAGAGCGTAATCGATGGTTTCCGTGTCCCGAAGACCTGGTTCTTACAGTTCTTTACCCCTCAAGCCACGCATCACCCGCAGTGCTATGGCTTGTGTTGATTGGACTTGAGGATATTGTGGCTGTGTGATATCCCTGTTATTCAAACATGCGGGCGGTCCTGCGGTAGATCTTGGAGATATCCCTGTTTTGCTGTGACGTTATCAGGTTAGACCTCACCTCCCTCGTCAGTAGACTTGTTACACACTTATATACTCCCTCCTTTCACATCTACTCTGCTCTTCCCAACAACCGCCTGGCAAATACCTCTCCAATTAGACTCCAAAAACTTCGATTTCCACAATCATCATGTCAGGTAAGTTCATCCTCACCCACCCATGTATCATAACACCAGGACCTTAATCCGAAACAACACAGGAGCTCTCAGCGGCGTTACAGACACCGTAGGCAAGACCGGCAAAGGACTCACCGATACCGTCGGCAACACCGTCCAAGGTGCCGGCAAAGGCGCCAGTGATACTGTTAACTCTGCCACCAAGGGTGTCAGTGATAGTACGAAAGGTAAGCAATATGATGATCAGTCCAGAGATGGGAAAGCAAGGGAGAATGTGACACTGATAGGCGTGCAGGTCTGGGGGATACTGCTAAGGGCGCTACTGGTGGTGCAACTGGTGGTTCAGGTGGTGCGGCGGCGGGTGGTGATCCTAATCATCTTGGTCTGTGAGATGGGTTTATGTGTGTGATGGTATGAAGATTATGAATTGATATCAAGTCGTTTCTCAGCTCACCACTCGTCGCTTTGACCTGCGTGTCCAGATGTAACATTTTTCTCGCCATCTAGTGATTGGCCGGTGAGAGCGCAACTTTTATGGACTCTCTGTGGACATTTGTCTGCGTTAAGATCATAAGAATTTCTTCATTGCTTCCTTCCTTCTCAGACGAGCATCCGTTGATTGTCTGTCAAAATGCAGGTTGGATTTTGGAGTTACGGAAACGTCCAAAGAGAGTACGCAGCAGACTCACTCTCTGTGGACGTTGCCGCGGTTCTTACTACAATTGTGCATTCTTTCATGACATGTCGGTGGTCAACAGGAATTACGGAGCAATGGTTTTGATTGTGCTAGCAGTTCTGTATTGCCTTATTGTCCTCTGTTTCTTAGCTCCCTCCTCATCAACCTGGTTGGTGCGCATGCTCTATAAGCCCACCAATTTTCTTCTCGGTATAGGCGATTACATGTAGCAGTATGTCTCGATGCAGGGATGACAGGCGCATTGGGCGACATCCTCTAGGACAATCCACACCACGTGCTCACAGAAGCTCTTCATGCTCCTATGGTAGCGGTACTTGGGATGTCCGTAGACATACTTGTCGTTACGGTCAGGGTTTAGGCCCTTGAACAGGGCGAAGTTGTAGGGCGGCTTGCCGATGAACTCGACGCGACCGCAGTCTAGAAGTAACGACTGTTAGATCAAGTTCCCATAGTCAATGAATCATGGAAGCGTGCTTACTAAAGTGTGCCAGATGGGCAGTCTGCGAAGGTTCGTTCATGGTCTTGGTCAGGGCGGCGAGGAATTCGTCGTCGGAAACTTGTTCCAGATCATCAGGGAACTTGTCATTCTCGCCATAGCTGTTGTAGGCGTCGAGGTCGATCTGGCGAACCTCGACCCAGGTAGAGAAGTCGGTGTTCACGGCCATGATGGTATGAATGGTCGCTTATGGTTGCAGATTGTGGATGCGCTAGCTGGATGGGGAATTGTCGGAAAGTCCATCAGAAGGTTTTGCCGAGCGTGGGACAGGCTTAGCTCTTGGCACTTCTCTAGACAAACAACTAAAACATCGAAAATTGCTCTCCAGGCATTTGTTGGTCGCTGCCTATGAGATATCGTGGCACTCGATCGTCTTTTTGAATTAAGGATGTTTGTTTGTCATCAGAATTGGAGCATCTAGCCTCCATATGAGTTGGTCTGCTGCGTGTCTCTCGACACAACACAACAGACAATAGCCAACCTAGAAGCCAAGTGAAACAATCAACAAAGTCTTCAACAAACACCGACCCCTATCTTTGGTCGTTCGTCTAGCCGACCTATATAACAAGATGGAGTATTGATAACTTGCCCTAATGCTAGGCACTCTGAAAGGTATTCTGTATGAAACTGCCAATGTGTTTCGAAGTCTATGAACAGCACGCTCAGCTTCGGTTCCAACATGCGTTGTACCCTAACGGCTGCTATTGACTTTGGCCACTGTCTAGATTAAACACGTTCTTGCGATTAGATGTCCTACTAAGCGATGAAGACATGCATTCCATGCCCTGACCTAGGTTTATATCTTGTCCTCAGTCGCCAGACCACAAGCACTGAGTGTACACACGTTCGTTCTTTCCTATTCGCCCATCTCCAAGATGCTTCCTTCTTTTCTTCATCTGGCGCTGGCCGCCAGTGCTGTTCAGGCCTACACTGTTATTGTGGTTGATCACTTCATGTACAAGAACATCGACCCTATCGTGATGCCCGGGAAATACAAGTCTCATTTGCACGAATTCTTCGGCTCGGATGCCGTCAATGTCAGCACTACTACCTCAGCAGAACTCCAACAAGGTTGCTCTACTGCTCAGAACCCCAATGACTTCTCCGTCTACTGTAAGTTGTAGACCTTCTAATCTTCAACCCAAGGCTAATATCCATCTAGGGACTCCTGCACTGCTCGCTGATGTCGGCGGCAAAACTGTACCAGTCAAGCCTATGCGCTTTTCAGCTTACTACATCGGTATCGAAGCCGCCGAAGTCCCCATCCCTCAAAACTACAAGACGATCGCCGGCAATGCTTCCGCCACAGCCCAGGCTCAACTCAACAAACTAGCCGGTGTGCAATGGTTCTGCGAGGGCGATTCAGCTCCTGCAAGCAAGGAAACTGCAGCTTTCCCTACTTCCACCTGCTCCACTCATCTGCAGAATTTGCTCCTCTTCCATGACTGTGTTAACGTGGATACACTGGAGTCAGCATACTCCGGAACACAAAACTGGGTCAACGGATACAAAGCTGCCAATCGCTGTCCACCTAACATGAAGCGTATGCCTCAATTGCGCTTCTCTATCCGCTATGATCTGCGCAAGGTCCTTGCTACTGGGTGGTCTGGAACTGCTCCTCTGAGACTGGCTTCTGGAAACTCGTTCTCTATGCATGGAGATTTCATCAATGGATGGGTCCCAGAGGCTGCACAGAACATGTTGAAGGCGAACAGCAAGAGAGATTTTGCTGGTGTTGATGGACCGTTGGGCAAATACAATGCTGGAAGTATTTGCAAGGATAAGGCTGGGGATGCTGATCCTAACCATGGTACTGCCGATTATGCTACCAGTGTGGAGATGATGAAGGCGGCGTAGAATGATGATAATCGACCCATCTTTAGCCTCTCGCTCCAATCATCCAGTTCTTACTCCTCCTGATTCAATCCCCCTTCTAAATTCGTTCAGTCCCCTTCTTAGCCATATTCTCCCTAGCCCTCTTGATCAACCCCCTCAACCTCTCAGTCCCCAAACTATCCACAAACTCCACCACCTTACTAATCTTCCCTGCTTCCTCTCCCTCCCCTTTCTCGAATTCAAACATGAACACATATTCCCCCTTATACCTCCATTCCTCCCCACCCACCCCCTCATCCATCCCCTCTTCCCAAAACTCCGTCACCGAAGTCGCGTGTATGCTGACTTTATTCCTCCTTTCATCAAACATGACATCACTTGCAGTGACGGGAAAAGAACGCAAAACTTGAGAGAGAGTGGAGATGTGGGAAGCAAAGGCTGCGGAAGAGAGGGCAGGCATGTGCATGGAGGAAGGGAGGAAATGGTGGATGCAGTTGGATGTGCAGAGGGAGGTGAAGAGTTGAGGGTCGAGGGTCGAGAAGGCGGAGATGAAGGCGAGGGCTGTTTGTTCTTGGGGGGTGGACATTGTTGTGGTGCTTAGAGATACACGGTTGTTATTTGTTTGTTTGTGGTGGGCGATTATGGCAGGCGTTATGTAGGAGACCTGCGTCTGTTGTACTGAAAGTGTGAGCTGTAGTTGAGAAGAAATTGAATCGGAGAAGAGAAAGGGAAGTCGCAGCGTTCATGCATGTATAAGCAATTCGCTACTTCCTTCGGACTTAACAGGTTGAGATTAAGTCCGAAGCCGTCGCGGGACGAGTGGAGAGTATCTGCACTTGCGGACAGCACATAATGGATTAGAGCAGTGAGATGTGTTGAATCGTTGATTGTGTATGGCCTTTATTACCGGCCTTGAGTGGCTATTTACATATACGATAGATGGGACGGGAAAACAGAATCTAGCAAAAGGGACATCATCATTCAGAAGCATCCAGCAGCGCCAATTTTTGAGGTGACCGATTGATCAAACCTTTATAAAAGACAAAGTCAGAACAACGGAGAAACTTTTTACAGTTCATGTTGGACGGATCGGCGACGAACCTTGCTGCTGCTGGCACTGCTTCCCTCTTCCGGACCAAGACCCTTTGCGACACCAGAGCTAGGCACCTCAGTGACAGACTCGTGCTCGCTACTTGCGTGATCGACCATCTCGTGAGGCTTCCAGAAGTCCTTCTTTCCACTTGCGGCACGGACGAGCCATGGAGGGAAGAGGCCGCCGTCCATCTTCCATGTCCAAGGTTCCTTGAATTGCTTGTCCATTGGGACAATCTTGCCACCAGAAGCCTTCTCGACGAGCCAGACGGTGGTGTTGATGAGGATGTAAGACATGATACCAGCGATAAGACCATAAGCGATGGAGTAGGTGAAAGGCATGATGGCGATGGTGAGGAAAGCGGGAATAGCATCACCCATGTATCTCCAGTTGATGTCGGCAGCTGCCTTGGCCATCAAAGAACCAATGATGACAAGAGTACATCCAGTAGCCCATGGGGGAATGGAGGCAAAGATGGGGGCGAAGAAGACGGAAATGAAGAAGCAGATACCGGTGACCATGGCGGCAATACCAGTCTTACCGCCCTCAGAAATACCAGCACCAGACTCAATGAATGCAGTAACAGGCGAGGTACCGAACAGCGAGCCGATAGAGATACCGACAGCATCGACCAAGTAGGCAGTAGCACTACCCTCGAAGTCCTGAGTCTTCTCATCCATGACACCAGCGAAGCGAGCCATAGCGTAGAGAGTACCAGTGCAGTCCAGAATATCGACGTAGAGGAAAGTGATCAGAGCAAGACCGAATTGACCACCGTGGGAGCTAACATCCCATTCTTGAGCAGCAAGAATGTTCTTGATCGGGCGGAAAGTAACGACGTTCTTGAAGAAGTCGAAGTTGCTGTCGCCGAGCTCAGTGTGAGGGAAGTAAGTGACGTCGGTGCCACGAGGCCAGGAGATGATGGAGACGAGCAAGATACCAGCAATGATTGCACCCTTGACGCGGAACATCATGAGGAAGACAGTCAAGAAACCACCGCAGAAGATACCAATCCACATGGTGGGCGATCTCATCTTGTAGCTGGGGTCGCACATCAGGCCATCGTTCTCTGTCAGGTACTGCTGAGAGCATCCAGCAATTTCGAGAGGTGTGCTGGAGGCACCAGTGATAAGACCAATACCAGCGCTGTAACTGAAACCAATGATTGTGAGGTAGAGACCAATACCGACACCTGTAGCAAGCTTGATGGATGCGGGAATGGCGCGAGCAAGCCATTGACGAATACCGAGGATTGTAAGAGCGACGAACAAAAGACCTTCTACGAAGACGGCGGTAAGGGCGATTCTGTAAGGGACAAGACCGGTACCGTTGAAACCAACGACAGTGTAGGTGAAGTATGCGTTGATACCCATACCAGGTGCCAGACCTAGAGGCAGGTTGGCGAACAGACCCATACAGAACGAGGTCAAGGCAGAGATGGCAGCGGTAGCAGTAACAAGGTCACGACGGATCTCTTGCTTGCAAAGGTTGTACGTGATATCGGTTGCACAGGCATCGAGGGAGGTAGGAGGGCAGATACAGGTGCCGCCGGTATCTGAGACGACGCTCGAGTTGACGGCAATAATGTATGCCATGGCGAAGAAGGTAGCGAGTCCGGCGCGGACTTCGGTGAAGAAGAAGGATCCATTACGCGACATGTGCTGTATGAAGGCTATCAGCTTGAGAGTGTATGCGCACAACCAAGAGTAATGCTAACATGACCAGATCCCTCCAATCTGAAGTACCTGCCAAATGCCGATTGGGCTATGGCCTTGTTGGCTTTGTGTGTCCAACTCATCTTGACTGTGATAATTGAAGCTGAGGAACAAGCCAGCAATAGTGAGCGCGTGCTCCAACAAAGATGTACTCGAAAGAAAAAATGTCTTGCATCACATCAAGGTCGGGTCTGGGTTATTTTTTATTGCTCGGCGCACCATAGCCAAGAGATAACTCTGCCTCACACCACGCGAGCGCTTCGATAAGGGCACACAATAGGGTCCAAAATACGCGGGTCCATCGCAGAAATGGCCGTGAGGAAGCTCTGGAGGCGTCCTTGGTATTCTTGGCTGGTCTTGGGAAACGGCTCCTCAGCCTTTTTTCAGCAAGATACAGCGTGAGACCTCGCCTACTGACTGTTTCGGTTGGTCATGTCAGATAGGCGCCACGAAGGAATGTCAGCAAAACATAGGTGCGACCCTGAAGGAGCAGGTGTGACTCGAATTCATGAACGGTCTTTGGTAAATTGTTTTTCGTTGTGCTCAATGTTGTTTGTGCGCGATTGCGCCAAGGAAGGATGAGCTCCACTGACTCGCTTGGTTGCTGGGTGGTTGGGGGACCACGGCCAGACGAAAAGAACACCTCCATGACCATCTTCCTAGTGGTATACCACTTTATAGCAGGTGTTGATGTCTGCAGGTAGTAACTGACGTCTGTTTGACCCCGCAATCGACTAGTATCGCCATCTGGTGAACTGGGTTCGTCGACATCTCCGTGCGAGGTGGAGCCCCAAGGTGTTTCGGCGGCCTCCGATGATGCTTATCACAACCTCAAGCTCTACAGGACCGCCACAAGGTCCTCTATCTCTCTTGGACAGCTATAACATCATCCTGGGCATACTTGACTTTATGGAAGTCCTTGGCTCCCCTTGCCTTATCAGTTGCTGTTGTTTTTGGTGATCGGAGACGGCCGGCCGCTTAGGAGGACCCCTTGATACAGACATTCCGGAAGAGTACCATGCCCAGCAATGTTTCTGCGAGGTAGATCTTGTAGAAGATCAACCCAAAGAAAGAACAGGGGAAGCGAAATGAGCATAGGTCAGAGGATAGTAAGCAGAGAACGTACTGTATGGACCAGGAATTCTTTGAGAGAGAGTAGGTAAATCTTTGGGTTGGTCACTTCAGCAACCATTGTCTTTCGAGGCTCTCCGTAGACGTGTGTCTGGATGCCAAACACTTCTTACCTTTTGATAGCTAGTTTTGACGGGCTTCTGACAGGCTGGGATAATGTTAAAGAGAGCTAATCTCATTGTAGTGAGATTCTATCTCATACTTGGTCTGAGAACAGGATACGCAATCGAGCAACAACCTAGAGCGTGAGGCATGGAGCGCAAGTAATAGAACCAGTATGTGGTGTTACAAAAGATCTGCCAATTCACATAGCCAGCAGAACTCGGTTATTCGTGTAGCCAGATAAGCTCATCACCATCCAGTTCTAATTTCCATGGTGTCGTCGGCAAGCGAAGAGTTTGCATGCGTTGGGCACTCGAAATTGACCAACAGAGAGATATTGTTTAGGCGATTGGAAAGCCATGCACTGGTCTTGATAGCACAGTTGAGTCGCGTTGATACGTTGGTTGAGAAGACTCTGCTGCTTGTGGTGCCGAGTTGAGAATCGGGAAGCAGAGTTCGACACGTCTTTCGGATGACTAGCATCGATGCCGATCATGTCTTCCATTGCTCTCTATGGTGAAAAGTATAACAGAGGACTCAGTGCATCTTGCCATTGTATAATCTGGTCGGGGAAACGGATTCTTCTCTCGGGAATGGTATTCGGTCACGCTGTATGCAGTCAGAGTTTCAAGAAGAGACGGAGATTCAAATTTCTGGAGAGGGCATCGGGCCGAAGAGGCCGCTGTGGTCTGAAGGACAGCAAGTAGGCTTTGGCGGGTTGTACCTGCACTAAACAGCACCACGATACGCTAGGGTAGTCGGTGGCAGCCATATGACAGAGCTTGCTTCACTTGATCAATTGGGACTATGTGGGCGGCAACATTCTTTCTTAAGCCTCAGGATGTTGATAGTTCTTTTGTGGTCGGAAATGCAAGGTAAGGATAGCCGAGACAGGAGATACAAGACAAATTGGAAGGTATTTTGAGAGTGATGATATAGATTCATAGGTATATAGATGTCAAGCCGTGATATTACTGACTGTATCATGAAGATTGCGCCTACTAAGCATGTTGTTAGCGATGGTTCCAAGCATGCTTGATCTCAAAGTGAATAAGAGTGGTTTCCCATAAAGGATCAGAGAGCAAAAGGGCAGAATATGTTTGTCGACATGAATACATTCCGTAAGACTAATCGTAAAACATTCGTTCATCAGGTGGAAAGGGGGTTTTGTGAGGTTGGAGAGTTGCGCAAAAGCTTACCTGTATTGTTGGTGCCCGTCTCTTCCATTTCGTATGTAGAGACAGGCACAGCGCAAAGCGCGATGTTGTTGTGTTGTGATGTTGAGAAAGGAAGAGGAAGAAGGTCGAAGTTGAAGAAATTGCTTGTAGGCAGGCTTTGCGCACGGCTCGCCAAGCGCATGTTGTTGCGTTGCGCGACAGGTCACGTGTCGACCTCGGCTCCGACAGAGTGAATGGCGATCAGCCACGTCTGTTGGTCTGTTGGTCTTTTCCCAGTTCCAAAGGCGGAGCAATCCTCCAAATCAACCCCTTCCATTGCGGCGGCAAACAAATAATAATATATCCGTTACCCGCAAGTCGCGCCGCATACGATGGCTTCATCTAATGGCCCGATGAATTCCCCCTTTGAACAGGTTCCGAAGGTTGTCAATAAGAAGAATTACTACACGTTCGTCTCACCTCTTTTCCTATGCCCAAACGCCCAACCTATCTAGCTACAATCTGCGCCCACGAAAGAAGCGCTCGCGTCCATCCTGCATCCCTTTCCTGTCATTCTACATTGCTTTGTCCAAATAACATGATCCAATGCCCAAAGGAATCTATGAACGGCATGAGCGGTCGCACGGGTACCATAGTCTAATCTCTTGTTGAATAGCCTGACTGACTCTTTCTCCCTACCAATAGTGACTTCTTGAAGCGCGATGAGCAATTCCTCGCATTCCGCCTACAAGGCGAAGAGAACCGCAATCGCATGATCAAAGCCGCGCGTGATAAGGACCGTGCAATGGCTCAGGCGGCTTCAAATGGTGTCTCTGCTGACGCGGCTCAAGCTGAGTTGGACGAGGATGCTGCTGTTGATGAAGCCGCTGAAGCTGAAGCCTTTGGCTCCAAGACGATTGTCATCCACCCTGGCAGTCGCAATCTTCGCATTGGCCTTGCGACAGACGCCTTGCCCAAGACTATCCCTATGGTCATCGCACGCAAGTCATCGCATGCAGAAGACGAGGAGCCTGGTGCCGAGCCCAGACCGAAAAGAGTTAAACTTCAAGATGGCAGTGCAGCAGAGCCTTCAGGTGAGAGCGCATTTGGTGACGAAGTATGTTAATCAGAAATGATGGTGTCTTGACCAAAATTGACATGACACAGTTCGCAAAGGAGTACATGAATATGGCTGCCGACTTCAAAATCTACCGACGCAACAACAAGCGTCGTGTCTTGCCCAACTCGCGCGAATTGGTTGTTAACTGGAACTCACGCAATGCCCCAGAAACAATTTCTGAGCACAACGATCCCCAGCGTGTGGACTGGACAGAGATTGAATCACCGGCACCGGAGTATCTTACTGGACATGCGGCAATGAGAATACCACAACACTCCAAACCGCGCTACCGCCTTTACTGGCCTCTCAGATATGGTTGGCTCAACGAGCAGGACTACTCCAGCAAATCTGTACTACTACGTGACTTCTTCCGCATCATCGAAGAAGCCATTAAGAACGAGCTCCACCTGGATCGCAAGCGAGACTGGGCTCAGTACTCATGCGTGTTTGTGATTCCGGACTTGTATGAGAAGGTGTTCGTGACCTCTATCTTGGAGGACTTGTTCAGAGATTTTGGCTTCCAACGGGTCTGCTTCATTCAAGAAAGCTTGGCAGCGACTTTTGGAGCCGGATACTCAAGCAGTTGTATTGTCGATGTAGGTGCGCAAAAGACATCTATCTGCTGTGTTGAAGAAGGCATGTGTGTCGAAAACTCGCGGATCAACCTCAAGTTTGGTGGAGAAGACGTCACAGAGACTTTCATCAAGATGATGCTTTTCGACCATTTCAACTACGCCAACATGGACCTCATGAAGAGACATGATTATTTGCTTGCAGAGGAGCTCAAGCAGAAGTTTTGCACGCTCGAAGATGCACATATCAGTGTCCAGCTTTATGAGTTTCATCTGCGCGCTTTCGGTCAGGATACTCGCAAATACCAGTTCAAGACGTATGACGAAGTCATGCTGGCACCGATGGTAAGTTTGTTTCAACCGCCTCGCTTTGTTATACTAACATGGTGCAGGGCTTCTTCCGACCAACAATCTTTGATAATGCCGACAAACTTCTAGGCAGGCGCAAGCTTATTGGACGATCCACTGACACATATGATGACAAACCCAACGATCCCATGTCGCTCGCTCAACTACAGGTCTACAAATACTCATCCGTCAATGTGCCCTCGGGGGTAGCATTTTCAACGTCGACACCTGCACCTGGTGGAGTACCTGCAACACCTAGCAAGCCACTGAACCTTGACCGCTTGGCGCACCTCGCCGAGGTGGCTGATAGCACGCCACGCTCTTCTCCAGCAGGATCGCCTGCTCCTGAGGACACTGCAACACCAGCACCTGGAGCTGGAGACGCTACCCCGGCTGTGGCAGGTGCTGCCATCGAAGGTGCTCAACCCGAGACTGAAGGTGTTCTGCCTCTTATGCCATTGGATCAGGCAATCGTTGCTTGTATCACTGAAGGTGCCAAGGGGGACGAAAAGAAGACGCGCGACTTTTTCGGTGGTATCATGGTTATCGGTGGTGGCAGCAAAACTTACAACTTCAATGTCTACCTTGAGCAGAGACTTCGCGCATTACAGCCGAACTTCCAAAAGGAGATTCTTGTCGGCCCTCCACCCAGAGAGCTGGATCCTCAGGTTTTGGTCTGGAAGGGTGGCAGTGTTTTTGGCAAGATGAGAGGCACTAACGACAGCTGGATTGGACAATTGGAGTTCGACAGACTGGGTGCCAGAATCCTGAACCAAAAGTGCATGTGGGCATATTAGTGGACGTCATATGATTTGGTCATGGAGACATCCAAGTAGACTTCAAAGAAGGCACGATTTCTGCTAAATTCTTCGCTACCACTATCATGCATCAGTATCCATCACCTCGAAGAGTGCTGGCTGGGTCAAACACGGGTGCAGCTACTTGTACACATGGTGCCCGGCCCCACAGCTACAGATGCATGGATCCAGAATGGTTTCAGACATGGCCGACGCTTCCACGAAGAGTATATTCTGGTCCAGCTAGTATCTCTGTTAGTATGCGTATCTCAACATTCGCTTATTCGCCTGTGTTCCACACCATCCAGATTGGAGAGCTTCTTCAGATGTAAAACAGTCCAGGATCAGGGTCACACAACTAGCAAGTGCGATCGACAAGCGGAGATAAGAGCCGCTTTGCCGACGCGTAACATGCACCTAAGCTGTTGGTCGTTCCTTCTCCGTCTTTTCTTGCCTGCCATTTGTCATTTGTCCGCTGCTGTCATCTTATCATCATGACAGCAGAACGTCGCGACCAGACAGCCGAACATCAAGAGGCCGAAAATGACAGCAGGAGGAGTCCTGACCTTTACAAGTTGTGAGTGAAGAGTTGCATGTTCATTGTCGTCGCACAACACGGCGGGCAGGAAACCGAGACCGCGGCAGGCTTCATCCTCTTCCTGGGCACGATCGGTTAAGCTCCCACGCCGTTCACGGTCCAGGCCCAAAGGCAAATGCATATCCCTGGCCCGAGCTCTGCGATCGTGATTGAGTCGATGGTCTTGTGAGCTCGCGAATGGGATTTGGTGCACTCAACGACCACAATGCCATTCGAAAGCCGCGCATAAGCCACCACCGTCGAACACCGACATCACTCAGCACAAGGCCATGGCGCCTCCCCATACGCCTTACACAGCCAAGCACGATGGTGAACTCGAAGGCGCAAGAGCGCGCGAGTTCTACAAATACTACGAGCCCTACGACAACCTCATGCGAACGAGCAATGAGAAAGTCAACGCAGACCCCGATGGCTCAATGTGTTCATTTGACGATGCGCTAGGTGCTTTTGCCCAATTCATCTGTCTTCGCTTGAACGTACATCGCTGCCTTATCTCATGCTTCGATCGCAACCATCAATACGTCCTGGCCGAAGCCACTCGCACCCTCGACTTGGAGTCGCATACTGCAAAAGAGGAGAGAGACAGACTATGGCTGGGCGCGGGTATCTTGGACCGACAATCGATGCTGTGTGAGCGCACGCTCGAATTGGCAGAGAAAAAGCAACACTCTGGCCACGATCGTGTTGTCGTGTTTCCTGATGTCGCCCAGGATGACTGGTACAAGAATCAACAACCACCTGTCAGAATGCCAGAAGGCGTGCGTTTTTATGCCGGTACTGCCATTCGCAGTTACGTTGGCCCTGTCATTGGTGTTATCTCTATAATGGATGAGAACCCACGCGTCGACCTCTCAGATGCGGACCGCTCGTTCCTCAAGTACATGGCTGATACTATTATGTCACACTTGGATATGGTACGCTCAAAAGAGGAACATCGTCGCACATCTCAAATGGTAATTGGCCTTGGTTCCTACGTTGAGGGCAAGGCGAGCGTCGACGAAGACCTACACAACCGCGTTATTAGCGCTGCTCACGAGATCGACCGAAACAAAGCTCCCGGAGAAACTCCTGATGTCGCTGTGAACAGGCCACCTGAGATTGCTGTCTCAGGAACCACATCTTTTCCAGCCTCCCAGGCCGATAAAGACAGGGACGTCAGCCAGCCTCCGTCTGAGAATCTTCAAAACTCGATGCTTTCTGATGATGTCAAGTCTACGTTCCACCGTGCCGCATCTATCATCAAGGATGCAATTGACGTTGACGGCGTTGTCTTTCTCGATGCTTCTGTAGGGAGTTATGGTGGCCTTGTTCAATCCGTGCCAGCCCACGAAGATGCCTCCAATTCGTATTTCGCTCGCTCCGCCGCTTCGAAGAAGGATTGTCCTATCCTGGCGTGCGTCGGTCGCCTCCAGCCAGATTTCCGCATGACAGAGAGATTCTTGCACTCGCTCTTGACTCGCTATGCACCAGGAAGAATTTTCAACATAGACCAGAAGGAACCCACCGTGTCTATGACGCATCCACAATCCCCAAACCAGCCTGAGGACTTTGAACAACAAGTCGCTCCCGAAGAAGCACAGCACTCTGATCCCGAAACACGCGAGGAAGTACGTAGACAGAGACAAAGCGACTTGGACAACCTCAGACGTTTATTCCCAGAAGCCTGTTCATTGGCCTTTCTCCCCATGTGGGATGACCATAGGATGCGTTGGTTTGCAGGAGGTCTCGCCTTTTCGAATCAAAAAATACGACTTCTGCACAAAGACTCCGAGCTGAGCTTCTTGCGTGCGTTTGGAATCTCTATCATGTCTGAGGTCGCCAAACTTGACTCGGCCATGGCAGACAGGGCCAAGTCTGATCTTCTCAACAGTATCAGTCACGAACTACGAAGTCCTCTACATGGCATTCTTGGTAGTATTGAATGCTTGGAGTCGTCCAGTCTTGATACATTGCAACGAGGCCTTGTTGAGACAGTTGATGTATGCGGAAGAACGCTCTTGGACACGATTGAGCATCTGCTTGACTTTAGTAAGATCAACAACTTTACGCGGAACAAGGCGAAACAGCAGATTGAGTCGGACGAAAACAAGGCCAACATGCTCAGCCTCAACGCTCGTAATCATCTACCGACAATCATTGAGGAGGCTATAGAGACTGTTTACGCAGGGCATTCATCCTATGCACCTTCTCATAGAAGCCCCGACAGTGATCAACATTCTTCATCCAAGGATTTAGAGAAGCACAACGTGCAGCTCATCGTCGAAATCGATGCGAGGGAGTATGGAGATTGGTTGTTCAGTACTGAAGGAGGTGCCTGGAGACGCATGGTCATGAACTTAGTAAGTCATCACAACGTGAAATCAGGGTCATGTAGATCACGACAGCTCCATTTCACTGTTCATTTTGTTTCCCAGCAGCTCACTAACCATTGATCACAGACTGGCAATAGTCTAAAATATACGAAAGATGGCCACGTCCACGTACATCTTCAAGCGGAAGATGTACCAAGGAATAGCGATGGCCTCGACAGAAGTCGCATAACATTGACGATAAACGACACTGGACGCGGAATCTCCAAGGAGTATCTCCAAAACCATCTTTTCCGACCCTTTGCGCAAGAAGATCCACTTCAGTCAGGCGCGGGGTTGGGGCTATCGATGGTGCAACAAATCGTCAAGAACATGGGTGGAGAGGTCTATGTGGAGTCGGAGCTTGACAAGGGAACCGAGGTTCGGATAGAAGTCATCATGCTGAAAGCATCTTCTTCTGCAGTCGACGCTGGAGCAGCTTCACCAATGTCCGAGGCGAGGGAAGACCTTCGAGGATTGAAGGCAGTTTATATTGACCCGCCTACTACACCCACTGGAGAATCTCCCACTCAGCGATCGTTCCGAAAAGTGCTCGACAGGCAATGCTGGAATTGGTTCAAGATGGAATTCGAAACCGTCAGCAGCGTGGATGAGGTCAAGAATGCCGAATTTGTGATCACAGCTTCTCGCAACTTACCCGAGATGAAGGACCGATTGATCGAAATAGACAAACCGGCCATCATATTCTGCGAGAACAGTCCAGGAATTCGGCAGGCATATGCGGATTCCGAGACCCTTAGACAAGCTGTCGCCACCAACTTTATCGCACAACCTTTCGGTCCACGCAAATTGGCAAACGCCCTGGTACTGTGCAAGAAGCAACGCGGACAGGTCCTCGAGAATATCACCATTCAGCGAGATACTGACCTCTTCACATGTCCTGTGCCACAGCGCGACAAGCAAAAGTCAACTGGAGAATCCACATCTCAAGCTGCAAGCGCATCAAGACCAGCGCCAGAATCAAAGGCAAACGGCAGCAATGCCAACGAGAAAGCTAGCACCGAAGCAGGGCAAGATGGTCCGAAACCACTGCGACTACTCCTTGTCGATGACAACAAGATCAACCTCCAACTACTCGTGCGCTACTGCAAATCCAAGAAGCACGACTATGTTACTGCAGAAGACGGTGTTGAGGCCGTAGAGGCATTTGCGTCACATCAGACTGACTCAACACTGAAGTTCGACTTTGTCTGTATGGACATCTCGATGCCGCGAATGGATGGTCTGGAGGCAACGAGAAGGATACGTTCATTTGAACATAGCAATGAGTTGACGGCTTGCAAAGTGCTCGCCCTGACTGGACTAGCGAGTGCAGAGGCACAGCAAGAAGCCTTTTCTAGCGGAGTTGATCAGTTCATGACCAAACCTGTGCGACTGAAAGAGCTCGGCGAGGTACTGAGCGGAGCACGTCGGTAATGATCTGATCGTTTTCGCGACTTCATGCATTATTTTCAAATCATTTATCGCCCACGACATTTCTACTCATGATCATGTGGTATGAAAAGGCACAAACGGTTGGTTTGATGCGTTGGTTTGATGACCGATTTTACGAGGCACACGTATACCCAAATAATTGGACGGGTTCAGGAGAATATAAGGTGTGATGATGGACGGGTTTATACGGAGGAGGAAAGGAAATGGCAAACACAACGACTGGGAGGTTTTAGACTTGGCGGTCCAGCCCTGTCATCGGCACATCAGCAGGTCGACCGAAATAAGACGAGGGCATTCAAATCTTAATCTATGTGATGTGATGGTGATTGCGACAGAAGCAACGAAATAGAAGCGAAATTGACGATCGAAATATTGGATTCGCAAGACGAGAAGAGATGTGGGTTTTGTCGATGGCATCGTGAAAGAAGTGATTGTTATTCTGTTTACTTTTGACAAGGCGTGGTTGGTTGCGGGAGCAGCCGCTTAAAGGTGGAAGCCCCTCCAGACGGGAACGAGGGAAGGACCAAAGAAAGGTGTTTGGGAAGTTGGACGGGAAATTCAATTGATTGGACTTGGCGCGTCGAGTGGAAATTGCAGACGGAAAGCACTTGGGAACGTCACTTTTTAGGTTCCCGAAGTGTTTCAGTTCGGTTTGCGAAGTAGGAGCTGCTGTGTGTTGGAAGCAAGATTGAAGAGATCGGATGTTTTGATGTTGGTCGTGCACATGGTGGTGCTTTGAGTGTTTGCAAGAGCTTCTGACGTTTTCCGTCACTTCTGCAACAATTCTTTGCAGCTTCTTTCCTTCTCCAACTGCTTGGTCCGGATGCTGTTCCAACACGAGCAAAGTCAAAAGCGCTTATACGAAACACAACATGAGTCGAAGTTCCCCTGATACAGACGAAGCATGAACCGAACGATAGCACCTTCGGCGTCCATCAACGCTGTCCTCGCCAACCAACACTATCGCTCTGAAAGAGAAGGATCCGCATCCAACCCCGATTCTCCCGTATCTCCCTCGCAACCCACGACGCCGCAATTCTCATGGCCCAGACGAGTCCGCAGTCCTGAACCCCATCTTCCGCTGCGCAAGGCCTCACCCGAGCGACTAAGGCAGAGAATGCCTAGCCTGTCTACCCAGAAGACGAGACAAAAGCCTGCGCCGCTGTTCATCACCACAAATGGGGGCAGGGAGGCTTTGGGGCCTGCAACAACTGGCAGTGTAGCCCCGCCGCACAGCTCGAGGGTCAATGTCAAGAGCAACAAATGGTGGGAAGACACCGATGACGAGAGCCCTGCCCGTCAACGCAACTTCTCCGCCGTGGAACCTCGCTCTCGACCGCGTGAGTTATCGATCGCTGATGCCACACTCAAGCGACAGGGCAGCTGGCCATTGGAGGATCACATTGCCTCGATTCCCGTACCCGAAATGGATCGAAACGAGACTCGCACCAGCTACCGCTCGCAAATGACGTCCACCAGCAGCCACATGGATTCAACAACTGGCACGACACGTAGCAGCGTTGCAACAGCAGATAGCTCAGTCTCGGACTGTGTCAAGATCGACTATGTTGACGAAGAGGAGGATGAGGAAGCCATGGCTAGATACGAAGATGAGTTGCTGGACATGTACATTGCCGGCTTCAGCACTCCTGTAAATCTCAGTGTTGACTTGCGCGAATCAATGCGAAAGTCAATGCGTCTGAGCATGGCCAACTCTCGTACAAACAGCTTCCTGCACGCTCCGAAAAGCAGCGTCGATACTCTGGGTGTCCGTCCCGGCACGTCACCGTCCACGAGCGAAGTGGGAAGCTCTCATAGACGCAGTCATTCTGCTAGTGTCATCGATCGCAAGAGCATTCTCGCAGATGCCAATCTCACAATCTTCGACAGGAACAACAAGCCTTCGTTATCGCACAGCCGAACATCGACGCAGATCCTCAGTGGTCGCGAACTGCCGCCGTTAGACCTACCAGTCGACCCGATTACCGTCGAACCTCCCTCTGTCGCATCACCCATCATCGAATCTCCAATCAGCAGCAGCAACCCGCTACCTCCCTCGAAACCCGTACCTCGCGACCGCTACGGCTTCAAAAAGACCTCGTTACACATTGCCGTCGAAGACTACGATGCCTGGGAAAAGGAATACAATGTCCATCTTGAGCGAAGGCGGGCCAAGTGGAACGTCCTGATGAGACAGTTTGGCTACACAACAGAGAATCCTACACGTTTCCCGACAAAGTCTGAGAAAATCAAGAGATATGTACGCAAGGGTATTCCGCCAGACTGGCGAGGCGCTGCCTGGTTCTGGTATGCTGGAGGTCCGAAAAAGTTGGCCGAGGATCCTGGATTGTACTGGAACCTGCTCAAGCAGGTCAATCAGGGTGCTTTGAGCGACAACGACCGCGAACACATTGAGCGCGATCTCAATCGTACGTTCCCGGACAACGATCGTTTCAAGCCCGACAATCGGCCCACAACCTCAGAACAAAGTCGCGGCATTGGCGAGACCGAGAACGAGACGTCCATGATCAAGGCGCTGCGACGAATACTACAAGCCTTTGCCGTACACAACCCGAACATCGGATACTGCCAAAGCCTCAACTTCATCGCCGGCCTCCTCCTGCTTTTCCTCAATGAGGACGAGGAAAAGGCCTTTGTCTTGCTAAATGTCGTGACCAACGAGCATCTTCCCGGCACCCATGGTGTCGCCCTCGAAGGAGCAAACATCGACATCGCCGTCCTCATGACCTCGATCAAAGAATCTCTCCCCACCATCTGGGCAAAGTTAGACGATAAACCCGGCACACCTGCTGCTGGAGCACCTACTCGGTTACCCACCGTATCCTTGGCAACAACAGCGTGGTTCATGTCTCTCTTCGTCGGCACCTTGCCCATCGAATGCGTACTCCGTGTCTGGGACTGCCTCTTCTTCGAAGGTTCCAAGACCCTTTTCCGTGTCGCCCTCGCCATTTTCAAATCTGGCGAACACGACATCAAAGCCGTCTCTGACCCCATGGAGATCTTCCAACTCGTCCAAACAATGCCTAGGGGTATGTTGGACGCTAATGCGCTTATGGAGACCTGTTTCCGCAAGAGAGGTGGCTTTGGAGGATTGAGTCAGGATGTTGTTGAGAAGAGAAGGGAGGAAGGCAGAGTGGCTACACGTGCTGGCAGGACGTTGACCGCTGGCCCGGAACTCAGGGGCAGAGGTGAGGATGGAAGAAGAAGTTTCATGAGAGCGAAGAGTAAGACCAGATTTTCGAGACGGCAGACCAAGGGGGCGTGAGATTGGACCTCATTGACAGGCTTTTTTTGTGGATAATGTCTTTTTTTCTTTCCTGTCTTGTTTTCGACTTTGATGGACTCTTTGAGAGTTTGGCATGGTGTTTTTGGCGTGACGGGCTCTTCACTTCTCTGTTGGGCAAGCGACTCGAGCATGCCTGTTGCTCCGCATACATTCTTCTTCTTCTTCATTACATAACTCCTTTTTCTTGAACCGATGTTTTGACCCTACAAGCTCTTTTCTCTCTTCCGTTGTTCCTCATTTTCCTTTTGGTACTCCCAACAACACTTCCATACGTGCAACATCGCTCCCCTCCCCTTTTTGTCTTCTTCTATCTGATTTCAACACATCAAGAAAACCATGCAATATTTTGTGGCACATGTGCATTTGCTGTGCAACTCGAATCTCTTTTTCGTCACCGAATCAAATCTTGCTCAAAAAAAAACCCTTCTATACCTATAACCAGCCCAGATTGATGAATCACCAATACCACGAAGCATGAAAAAAAATTTCAAACATAAAAGTTGCTCAAACATGCGGTTTGATGATGAGGCAGAGATTTTCCTTGTCGAGAGTCAGTTGGTTCGTTGTCTTCTTTGTTGGTATAAAGTCAGATGTATTCCTGCTTTTTGGGTCTTTCCTTTTCTTCATACATACGGATCCAAAAACCACAAAAGATCACACGAAGGGAACGAAAAATTTAATCTTCCAAGAGCAAAAAGCTTCCAAACTCACCAATACCACCTTCAACTCAACGATCTCATCGCACAATGAAACTTACACTTTTCACCACTCTGGCCTTCGCTGTCGCCGCCCTCGCCACAGTGAACCCCAACGCTTTCGCCACGGCTACGAGAATGGGAAGTGTGGAAATGCGCACTGCACGCACTTCTACACCCACTGCCACGTTTGCTGCTCCTCAAATTACGGCTAGAGCTGTTATTGGAGATCCGGTGTCTACTGGAAAGGGAGATAAGGAGACCAAGGGCAAGGATACCAGGGTTATCAGGAGTTATTCGGGGTGGAATTACAGTTGTTCTGGTCCGGATTGTTGAGATGAGGATGCTTGGAAAAGACGCAATGTTTGGAGGGATGAAGGGGGGTTGAGATGTCGGATGGATGATGGGGGTTATGGGGTTGAAAGACTGGGATGGAGGGTGGGAAGATTTTGGTTGTCGTCTGAGATTGGGAGGTGCATGGAGTACTGGACATGTGCTAGTCTTGGGGAAAAGGTTGTCAATTCTGATAGATATAGAAATAAAATCAGTAGGGTCTGTTACCGAAGCAGTATGGTTGTACTTGGTATTTCTTACAAAAGCTCCTCGAGTGCCTTCGCCATATCACTCATCGATCTTGTCTTCCTCAACGGCGCCTTGACAGCAGTCTTGTCCTTACTCAAACTCTTCAAGAATTTCTCTCTGTTCCCTCCGACCAAATTCAAATGCTCAGCTACAGTCGTAGCAGGCGTCTGCGCTAACCACTGCTCAGTGCTGAAATCCTCAAATTTCGCAGCTTTGAACATTTCCAACATCTCCACTGGTTCATCTCCGATGTTTTCGACATAGTGGGCGTTGTTTTTGGGCACGATACCTACATCGCCGGCTTGATAGTTGAACGTGCGTGCATTGCCTGAAGCTGCGAAGATTGTGATTCTGGCACGGCCGCGGAGGAAAAATGACCATTCGTCTGCGTTTGGGTGCCAGTGCATTTCACGGAGACAGCCTGGGTTTATGATGACGTGTGCTGCGGCGGTGGTTTTGGAGATGGGGAAGTTGGATGTATCTGTTATGCGAACCTCGCCGCCTGGGAACTTTTTGGGTTCTTGCTTGAGCATGCGGTGGGTGAAGCGGTGTTTTGATCTGGTGACTTTCTTGCGGTCGTCTTCGAGTGAACCAGGAATGGTGCCTTGGAAAATGTATTTCTCTTTTTTGGACAGGGAGTTGAACACTTCTTCGTCGACACGGAAGTTCTTGGCCAAGACGGACTTTGGAGTACGAGCGATGTAGTCGGTAAGTAGGAACGTGCTGTCTTCGGAGAAATTGCCATCGTCAAAGATCAAGAGGAACTCCACGCCTTCCTTTCCCGTGCCTTGGATACCGTGAGGGAAGCCGGTAGGGAAATACCAGAGGTCACCTTCTTCAAGATCATCGATGTAGGAGCCGCCTTCGAGATCGAGCACGCTGATGCGGCATTGGCCTTTAATGATGTACGCCCATTCTGATTCATTGTGCCAGTGGAGTTCGCGGTAGACGCCAGGACCGAGACGCATATTTACGCCTGCCAATTCTTTGGATGTCGGGAGTTCGCGGACGGTGGTCTCTCTCGCCCAGCCTCCTTCCTCGAGACGTACGTGTGAGTCGGTGAATGACCTGTCTTGTTGAGCTCCTGATCATTGGTATGGGGTATTTTTCATCGCTCACCACTTCATGTTCGGCATCTTGCCATGATCGGTATCAGGTGGGCATACGGTATCTGGCTCCTGACGCATGCGATCCGGGTTCTGAGGTCCGAGGATATCGTTGCCTTTCTTGCCACGTCTGGGTACGGGACTGATCGCAAACATCAGCAACGGTAACGCAGGCATAGAGTTCAATTAGGATGGAGCTCTCGGCTTGTCTAAACGCCTTTCTGACCAGCTAATAAAAGGTGAAATACTGCTCGTGTCGGTGTGGCTGTCCAAGGAGAGCATTTATTAACGCCCCTCTCAATGGTATTATCTCCGACAGAAAGAGACTTAAGCCTTTCGACGGCCTGCTTGACACCTCGCTCAGGGGAAGAGAGAAAGAGGGCAAGTGACAAGTTGTGCACTCACATTGATTCCTCATCTTTGTTTGCCTTGTCATATGCATCAAGGGCTTCAAGCAGCTTAAGGCTAGCAGCTCGTCTTTCCTCGAGGACGCTCTTTGGAAATTTGGTCATTGTTGGTGGTAGTGTTGATTGGGTCGTGAAAGGGTCAAGATTGAGGATGTGGGATGTTCTTAAGAGAGCAGAGTCAATGACCCGATAATCCGTAATGCTGTCAACAATATGGCGGCTATTGGTATGTTATGGGGTACGTCATGAAACCTGCGGGGAAGCCGCGAGTGCATGTTCGGGGTCAAGTTCCGGTCTTGACAGCTTCCCCTTCCATTCTTCTCGAGATCAACACCTAAACACCATCATCCAGCTGTTGCAACGGCCTCCCGGGCATATTCCGAGCAACTGCAGTACACAGAGCTGCATCAACCAAACTGCATGGGAAGCGCGTCACCTCTAGAGAGCGTCTTGTCGTGGCATCGCTGGAGCCCATTCTACCCACAATTGTCCATCAGTCGAGCTCCTCGGAGTACAGGCTCAACGCGTCAGCTCTTGGTAGGGCTATGAGTTTTTGCAAGGACGACAAGGCCTACTAAATGTGTTATACGAGACTTTTCTTGATTTCGAGATACCATCAAGGTAGGCAAAGCCGGCTAGAACGGATCATGAAGCACAAGTCTCGACTTGAGAACAAGGGCTTAGTGATGTTTCGTCGCACAAGTCTGCTCCATGGACATGACGAGCTCATTTCTTGGTGTTGCACTGCATACATACCACCTAATTTTGTGTGTCCGTGAGAGTGGTTGGTACCTTGCAGATTTTCTGTTCTCCAAGCATTGTCCTGCCGGCATCCGAGGCTTGTTTCGACAATGATGACGACAGCGCATTTTGTGCACAGACTCTAAATTATCCTCTGCCAACATCAATGACCGCCGTACTTTCAGTTTCTTGTGTATACAGCAAAAATGCCGGACGTCGAGGATAATCAGGAATTGGAACAGAGCAAACTGAGCTCATTGCGGGACCACTTTGACGCAGAACTTACAGAATCATGGGCCGACTCGGTACTCATCGTCAGTAGCTTCATCACCGGGCTCTTGGACTCGGCGGTATTCAACGTATGGTCATGCTTCGTGTCGATGCAGACAGGTAAGATACTTTACCCTTATCGCATGATTCTTTTGACCAACATCGATAGGCAACACGCTCTATCTCGGCCTCGGTGTTTCTGGTCAACCCAAAAGTTCACCATGGCGATGGGCAAAATCTGGCATGTCCATCATCTCATTCGTGGTCGGAGCATTCATCTTCAGTCGATTCATGAGATGGCTTGGACCCCTTCGTCGAAGCACGATGGTCTACTCATGGCTCATCCAGGCTGTTTTGATATACATTTGCGCTGCACTAGAAGACACTGGAGTCGTGCCCAATGATGCAGGCGACAATTTGCCCAACAGCTTCATCGTTCTCCTTCCTTTAAGTTTGCTGTCTATCCAGTCTGCCGGACAGATGGCCATGTCGAGAATCCTTGGTTACGGAGAAGTCACCAGTGTCGTCCTTACGAGCGCATACTTCGATCTGGTTTTCGATAACGAAGTCTTCACAGCAGCGCCGACTCGTAACGTCAAGCGCAACCGCAGGATCGGAAGCATGGTTATGGTGGTTTTAGGCGCAATTGCCGGCGGCTTTTTGACCCAAGACGAGGATATCTCCAAGGTCCTATGGTTGGCCGGTTCGCTCAAAGTGGCTATCGCTATCTTGTGGGTCTTCTGGAAGTCCAAGGGATCTGTCAGGCTCGAGTAGTTGATTGTAGAGAACAAATCCACGTGGAAGACGAGCGGAAGATTTGCTGACAGGCGCCATCTTGGAACGAAATTGGCAATGACGCTTGTTATCCTCCGGCCCGATATATCCCCAAAGACTAAATAGCAAGATGGGAACACAAAGAACATGTGCCCTAATCATTGATCACTCAGCGTCTGCTGGCATCCTACCGTGTCGTGTTCGAGAAGTCAGTCTTGGTCGAATCTTAAGTATCCGCATGTGGCTGTAGATTGCTGCAAAATCTGGCGACGGACTGAGCAGGTGGAGTGGAAGAGATGGTATAAGCGTTGGCTTGTTAAATCTACTGCAATCAATCGCAAAAGCGAGTACCCAGCATGCACGCCATATGGATGAGCACGGGTGGCAGATCATCCATATTATCTCCAGATTTGCGCAATACACTCGCGAAGACTTGGTGAATAATCGTTACCTTATCGGAAGACATTTGCCATCTGCCGAAGACTGAATCTCGACAAACAGGTCGAGTATGGTAAACGCATGGGCAGCGAATCTCATCATTGTCTTACCTGCGAGTCGATCGTACATGGTCTCTTTGCTTTGGAGAGAATGATATCTCGGAACGATTTCCCTTTCTGTGTTGATTCATTTCATGATTTGACTTTCCAAGTGCTGTGGTGCAGTGTCATCTCGGCAGTGTTGACGGAAAAATTCACGTCGTGAGCTTCCATCGCACGATTGAAACAGGTACTCCACCTTGCTCGAAGGATTGCATGCTTCATTTTTGGCGTATCTCGTACGTATCGCATGCACATACCAACGTTTATCATGCCCTCGAACTGAAGCACATTTATCCACCCTGATGTTTGGTCAAAAGAGGGGAGTAAAGTGTGAGACAGGGTTGCTCTGCCGGCGCGGCAGAAGTCAAGCTTACATTTGGTAAGAACTTACCGACGCCATGGCCCACTCAAACGTCTTTTACCGTTCGAGACCCTCTAACCTTCGCTTGCTCAAACATACATGACATGTTCGCGTTCAGTTGCCTGCGAAGAGGATGTGTTGAGAAAGGTGCACTGCAAGAGTCTTTCCACTTACTGTGTGACTTGTGTCGACAGCTCGGCGCCAATCTATTCATAGTCCGAGCAGCCGAGATGATCTGCCAGGGGGATCTGCGAGGCTAAACTTTGTAGCTTTGCATGGAGGAGAACTCATACCAGGTGCATGATTGTATTGTCTCGGACTGGCGGATGAGTCTGAAATGATGGTGCTGGAGTGGCGATACGAGTCCGGAGTTGCACCTCGTCGTTGATGCATCACCTTCAAAGTTGAGCACAGGATGCTGTTTCGACGGAGTGGGTGCGAGCTCAAGATCTCACCAGATCTTTGCAACGCTGTGAGTAACAAACGGCGGCCATGTGCGGTGTTCGGAACAAACAGAGCATGTGCTTGGCACGAGACGCACTGATCAAGATGTCTGAGCGCTCGCCGCACTCTAAACCGACTCCTCTGTGGAGGGAAAAATCAATCATTCCGCACGGAACCGCACTGTTCCTGACCATGATGGCGCATGTCATAGCAACACGATCCCGATGTGGTTCTGGACAAGGTGAGCAACAGACCATTCTGGATGTTGATCATTTCCTCTGCCCATGTACTATGCCGCTATGCGAAGCTACTTCTCCAAAATCGATAGAACCTGCCGTTCGACATGAAGTAGGTACATGCTTACACGAGGTCACCATGCATCGATCTTCGTACCTACTGCAGGAGAACTTCCCCATCTCTAAACGGCCTCCGAACGGCCTTCTGAATCGCATCGTAGAAACGTTGCTCAAGTCTCACTCCGATTCAATCCTACTCGTACAGCGTTGCCGGTGCTTTCACACAAAGGTCTCATTTCGAAACACAAGTCGGCGTGAAAATAGTTTATTCTTTGGTCGAAGTCATCCAGTCAAAAAGTAACGGGTTCCAGCCATTGCCGAGTCAGGTCGGAACATTCTTGCCGCCGTACCTGGACGCCATTTTCTGGGACGGCACGGGCTGGTCCTGCAAAAGGTTCGGTGCCGTCCGTAGGTGGTCCAGTTCCACCTCTGGTCTTTGAGTTTTTCTTGCCAAAATAGTGCTCCATATGCACCTCGTGCACGATCTAAGCTCGAAACATCAAGAAGATCCATTATTACCACGCCAAGCTTGCCGACGTGCGGCGTGGTACGGCCCATACGGCAGGCATAGGCTGTAGACTATTGTCTCACCTACTGGATTTGAGATCCCAGTTTCCGCCAAGGAAGTCTGTGAGTATCTTGTTAGTGGTATGCGGTCCGTTCGTGATGAGCCGAGGGTACCTTCCCTATGGTACACAGCCCCGAGGACCTTCGCTTGACGGACGAGAACGATCATACCCACGATGATTGCATCACCCGAATCGAGAAGCAGAAACATCCACCGCGCTATTAGTAGAGCCTGTAGAGGTAAGTTGAGTATAAGTATCACCTTCTCCCACCACCAGGGAAGTGTTTTTTCTATCATTATCATTCGCTTTCGTTTCTCATCTACCTGTCCTTCGTTCAATCAGGTATTCAAGATGCGTTCTACCACCTTCGCTCTGGCCGCCATTGCTGGCTTGGCCGCCGCTTCTCCCATGCCCCAGGACCTTGACTTTGCTCTTCTGGAGGCCGCCCCTGAGGTCGCCACTGGTCCTACTGACATCGCTGTTGTCGACGAGGCCAGCATCATCTCCACCGTTGTTGCCTCCACCGTCGCTACTCCCAGCTCCACTGCCACCAGCGCTGCTGGCAAGCGTGACCTCGAGAAGCGTACCTTCGGCCTTTTCTCTCCTTTCTTTTTCTACAAGGGTCTTGAGTGTGAGATCTTCCACAACTGCGGAAGCAAGGGCAGCTCCCAGGGCGGCTGGGGTTGCGGTAAGCCCACTGAGACCAAGGCCACCTGGTCCTTGATCACCACCTCTGCTCCTCCTACCAGCATTCCCGCCTACTCCTACACCACCGACTCAGCTGCTGTCACCACCTCCGCCGCTGTCTCGACCTCTAGCTCGGTCCCTACCACCACCCAGGCTCCCAGCACCACCGCTGATGCCAACGCCCCTTGCCCTACTACTCCTGAGGATGGCACTTACTGCGGTTTCATCAACCCCGAGGATGCTTGCGCTCCTCAGCCCGGTGGTTACGGTCCTCAGGTCCAGCCCGACACTGTCGACGCTTTCTACTCTTATGCTCCCTTCCACGCCATGGCATCTGCTGCCCCCACCGTTGTCCCCAGCTCGGACAAGACCCAGTACACCCAGGTCTTCAAGGACCTTGACGCTGCTGTCTCTGCCAACTCTTACATTGGTCTTTACACCCTGACCTCATACTCTGCTCAGGAGTGTGCTGCTAAGTGTGACGACGCCGATCTCTGCACCTCATTCAACCTGTACATCGAGCGTGACCCCAGCCTTGCCCCCGCCAACAACGACAACACCACCTACACTCCCTGGGAGACCTACTGCCCTAACCCTTCTTCTATCACCAACTACAAGTGCACCTTGTGGGGATCTTCCCTTTCTGTTGACGTTGCCACCAACAAGGGCGATTACCGTGAAGATTTCCAAACCGTGATCACCGGAAGCAACGCCTACGATCGCACAAACAGTTCTACACCTACTTGCGAGATTCCTTCTGCTCCTGCCACCACCTCGGTTGTTGTTCCCACCAAGTCTGCCGTCGCTCCTCCTCCATGCAAGCAGCCTACCCTCAAGCCCGGCAGAAACTGCGGTCCCAAGGCCATTTCTGCCCCTAAGCACCACATGGGCAGCACCTTCGTGCCTGGCCCATTCTCAGCAAGTCATTGTTCGTCATTTGCAGCATCGCAGAATGTTATCAACAAGAACGCCGCCATCAAGGCTGGACAGCGCAGCTTCACTCCCTGCAAGATGTTCAACGCCTACTACTTGCACAAGGACAACAAGCCCTACGGTACCTACTGCTCGCTCTACGGTGCTGCTCTCGACAACTCCTGGGCCACTTTCGGTGGCAGCGGTCACTACCAGACCCACCAGTCCTGGACCTGGGAGCTCGACTTCGAGACCAAGTACTACAGCTGGTAAATCACTCGCAGCATTTCTCAGAACATGGAAAGCCTGATTGATTGAAGACGAGTGTGTTTGAAGAATGGAGAGTGTTTTTGATTGTCACTACCTAATTTCACGACTTTTGTAAAAGTACCAGATTTATGAATTATATTTTTCTACCTATCTCAGATTTGACCACACTCCTGAATTTTTGAACTGTATCAGTCATCGACACACGCCAACGCCCACTCTCACTAGCGGTGTCGCCGATTTTACTGTCCATGGAAATGCACAATGTTATTGAGAATCAACAAAGGTCCAGTGAGAGCCTGAAATTTGTTGATGTCGTCAAGGGGCAATTTACGCTCTCACTGGATCCCTTGGCGATTTCCAATAACTTTGTGCATTTTGATAGATAAATTTCCCGAGCATCAGGTGCTTGGAGCAACTGTTGATTACGCTTGATCTCAACTTTCCGCCATGATCCACCACTAATCTATCGTCAACAAACTTTGTGTACACGACATGCGAGCAGCATAACAACAAAGCACGGCAGACCAGCCATATCTCGACGCTTTCTATGCAGTTTGCCGATGATCAGGCTCCTGCAAATTTAAGCGACCTCCAACTCGCAAGCGTATCGTCGATTTTGTCCTTGTAAGTCATAACAAAACTCGCTCGATGTTTGCTAACCATGAAAGCCCGATTGCCCGGAGCTCTTGCTATACAGGTGTCAACAATGATCGCGGACCGGTTGGTCTACAACACCCAGCAGTAACGCCGACCACATGATTATCCACGTCAGTCATTGCGCAGGGGAGAATGAAGTACAACAACACCACGTCATCAATGGAAAAAATGTGCATTTCCTCTGTCACAAGTTGCAGCTTTCACTCACTTTGTCTTGGACCTCCCATCTCCATCCGCTGCTAATCCATCACACTTCTTCCTTGCTTTGACACTCAATCACAAACTTGTCTTTTGTCTACGCGCCATGAAGGACGAACAAAGCGACCCCGGTGGTATCTGGCGCCTGAAGCAGTCCGCAAACTTAAGGCACATTACCGCTGATTCGCAGCCATCTGACAGCTTCCATGAGCGCATGGCTGAACATGCCGCATCAATCATGAAAGGTTTGATGAAAGTCAAAGCACCAAAGCAGGCTAGAGAAGCCCTTCGAACCGCAACTCTTTAACACGGCATCGCCGCCCGTCGTAATCCCACTCGCCCTGTCCACCCGGCGAATCTGCAGGCGCACAAGACGGCTTGCCAACGTCGTTCTGCTCTGCCATTGCCTACTTCTCCATTCTGCTCTGAGATCGCGAAAGGACATACCGTTGTATCGCCACTCAGCACGGTTTTTACGCACTCCCAAAACGCACCACATCCTTAGCCAATGTCCTCACCATGGCAAAGAGAGTCTCATGCGCCTAACATATTGCACAGCGCACTGGTCTATCAGTCCCGAGACTCTCGATTGTCTTTTGAGCCTGTCTCTAATCTCACTTCAGAACAGCTTCCCCTAGTTGAACTCGCTTTGTCGATCTGGGTAAGTACATCGTCCCATCGTGTCTTCTCGACCTCACAAAGCTGATGGTTCATGTAGCATCGCACAGCGCACCGCCGCCGTCGTAATGCTCGCCCGAGAACCGAAGCGCAATTGCAAAGAATGCAACAGAAGGGAGCCTATCTGGAGCGTAGGCGCGAGGCCAAAGTCGGCCGCGCAGAAGAGAACGCAGGAAAGCTGAGATCCAAGCGCCATGCGCGGATCGCCATCTTCTGTGGCACGACCACCTCGCTGGCACCGAGTGGCCCAGGCCAGGAAGTTTTCATCGCCCAGGATCTCCTAGGCAACCACCACTTCAAGAGAAGGGGACCAGGTGGCAGACTGAAGTTTGTCAACCGCGAAGGGATTCGCTACAAGAACGAGTTCGGCCACGAGGAGGCCAAGAAGCAGGCGACCGACCGCTTTATGCGGGCACGCGCCCCGGAAAGAACGGAGGAGCAAGGTTGGCTCAGCAAGGCCGAAGCAGAAATGGCAGCCCGCCACCCAGCAGCACGGGCCGCTGCTGTCAACCTCGCTATATAAAGAACCTGGGGTCTAGGCTGGCCCTGCTGGCTCAGTCGCAACAGATGAGCAGAAGACGGCACGTCTGGCCGCTGAAGCCATCTGTACCGCGTTCGAGGACGCCTACGACACCGACGCAAGCCAAGCAGCCTTGTGCCATGGGCCCAACTTCTTCATGGCCCACCGTAACAGCTTCCCCAATGGCTTCAACAGCAGACACCTCGACCTCTTCCTGGCTATATACGCCGAGGCAATGACATTGAAGGCCGAGTGTTGTCACAACCTTGCCAAGACCGGCACCATCGAGGCCGTTGACCACGACGACGACGAAAAGGTCGACGAGATCATCCAGCTCGCAAGAGAGACGACGCTCTCCTAGTTTGGCACAGTACGGCCAGCGCGTCGTCACACTTGCTAACGTCGGCGCTTTCCGCCGCCTTGCCCCCGTCGCCCACGCCGACGCTCTCCCTGACGTCCACGATCCCCAACTCCGTTCGGAGTTTGGAGAGGTCTGGGGTGTCCTCCGCTTCGCAACCAACACTCCACGGGGTCTACTCTCTGAGACAGAAATCCAAACCGGCATTGCCCAGCAGCGTGCCTTTTCAATCCCTTCTGACTTCAGCAACTGGGACACCTGGTTCCCCTGGTTCTTCCCGGACCGCGGCTCTATCCCCAGCATCCCATACAGCTGCATCCCTCGCGTCGGCGTTCGCGTCAAGGATGATGAGTTCGTAGACTGGGCCATCCTCAAGCTCAGAAGAACACAGCGTCTACTCAACGATCACATGGATGACGTTGTCGTCTTCTTCGCCTGGAAGGAGATCTGCCGCGCTGCGGTCAGTCAAGACTATGGCAAGATGGAGGTCTTGCTTGTGGACGCCAAGAGCGTGAAATATGGAACCCAATGAATGCTTTGAGAGAAGATGGCACAACATCGGACTCCCACTCCTCTCCAAACGGTCTGAAGTAGCTGTGGAGGCAGGATGCCTTTCAAGGGCATCTGCATATTCACTGAGAGCGGCATGTCTTCATTCTTTCTTTGGACTTTTCGTCAAAACTAGAAACATTATGCCTTTTGATGAACAGTGACACGGCGGCTCGTGGAGCTGAGAGCTCGGTTCTGGTGCAACTCTTGTGCCTCTGTTCACATTGCCGCTATCTAGGCAGCATCTTGGATGATGATCCCACAAGCATTTTGAATTCAGGGGTACTCGGCGATCGCGGCTCTGAATGGTGGTGAAGGCTGCCCACCATACATGGTCAGTTGATTGACAACCGCACCACCACCTGCACTACCTTCCCGGATCGTAATCTTGGAAGGGTCACCGCCAAATGTACGAATGTTGCGCTGTACCCACTCGGTTACGGCTCTCACATCAAGCAGTCCAGCATTGGGCGCACCGTCTTCCTCGATAGCATCGGAAGAGAGAAAACCATATCCACCAAGTCGATGCTGGATAGTGACGAAGATCATTCCGCCATCGGAGCGATTGACAAAATTTGATCCTGCAGCAGCGTCTGCACCATTACCGAGAGTGTAGCCACCTCCATGGATTGAGAGGAGTACCGGAAGACTGACAGATTCGGGCATTGAAGGTGTGAAGATATCAAGGTGGAGGCAATCTTCACTGCTCTTTATGCTGGCGCCTCCAGAAGCAAGAGCAGTTGTCAAGATGGGCACGACTTCGCTCCATTGGGGAGTGCCCTGATTGCACTGAACGTTGTGAGAGCTAGCGTTCGGTATTTGGCCTTTCGTGTATTTATTCTGAGATTCGATCGCAATTGGAGCTCGCTTTTACACTGTCAGTAGCGTGTCATCACTTCAGAGAGTAGTAGAAATACCATCTGATGTCTCCAACAGGAGGAGCGGCGAAGGAAATGCCAAGATAAGAGTTCACACTGAAATCCTCAGAGATCTAGAGAAGCAGATGTATGTCGTGTTCTTCTCTTACCCTGTAGTCTCGTTTCGAAGGCCACGCACGCCGACATAGCCTAAGTCAACTTCGAGAGGGGCAGCATCAGAGATGGAGCTCAACGCTGCGATAACGCTCAGGAGAGTGTAAGCAGAATTTGTGGCTGGCACGATTGAAGTAAGCCAGGATTGCCAGAGGAGATGGAACGGAAAACAAGCTTGACCCGAAAGTAGGAGCATCATATACGCGACCCAGGAGGCTTGACCTCAGTGACCACGCCATGTTGGACGGAACAAGATTTCATGCTTGCAATGTCGTTCCTCTATCAGCGACTTGGGAAGAATACGGAGGCTGTTGATCATTGCTTCATTGGGAGCATTTTCCGGTGTTTGTTGTCTGATTAGTTGGCGCCGACGCGGGATAGTATCGGCAATGCTACAGATGTTTGGGAAGTGACCGAGTCTGGCTTGTACTGGAGATCTAACAAGTCGACTACTGGCAGTCTAAGGCTATTGAGTCAAGCTTATGCGTGCCTACCTCCTCCTAGCTGGGGTATACGGCGTTTATACGAACGATGGCACAGTCAAAAGGCGGATGTGACGGATGAGAATGGTAAACATGCCGATGGGATTGTCTTCTGGTGGTTCCGCGTAGCGAAATTGATTCATCTGACGTAGTAATAGCGCTCGTGTAAAGAAGAACGCTCGACGAGGCTGAGAGGAGAGAGTGGAGAAGGAAAACCCCTCGGGGAAAGCTGGCATCAGAGGGGAGCACAAAATGAGGAAGAAGTAAAAAAGAAAGGAAAAAACAAAATAGACGCTCGGGGAGTGATGTGAGTGTTCCCCGAAAGTCAATCCGACGTGCTGTTCAATCCTTCGCCCGACCGCTCACGGCCGAGGTTCATCAACCAACCACAATGCGGTCATGCTATTGGAAGAACCGAATACACGCGCTTGTTGCTTAATAATTCCCATGAATACGGTTTAGGATGGCTTCCGATAGAGGCGGGCCGGGGCAGAGCAGACGGTGAGCCTGAACAATCATCGAGTTTGGCGTCGGAAGCTGTCCGATGAACCTTCAGACATAACTTCCATTGCTATCAACATTTACAGCCAACTTGTAGCGTCATCGCACAGGGATATCTAAATCTTCTGCATACGGAACTTTTTCCCCTATGCAAACCAATATCCGGCACCAGATTGGTTCCAACAGTAGGTTGAGGATCTGCCGGATCCGCGATCAAGGCGAAGAGAAGTATGTCGGTATGTTTTGGTGTAACAGTACCCATGCAAGTACATTGGCATAGCGTGGTGTAACATCCACAGAAGTATAAGAAACTTGTAACAGCTCAATTTCTAAGGAGACTTATCACACTATCAGTACGTTGGTACAGCTGCAAAGGTGTCGGGAGTACCATTATCTCATCAAGACAGCCATGGAAGGATCGACTCACAGCTCTGGAACCGAGGTGGAATTAGGTATCACCACGCCACCAACGAGGACGAGAGATACCCTACACTCAGAAGCAACACCGTTGAGTGTTCCTCCCGAACACCTTCAGATCGCAGAAAAGCATATCACCGACCAGCCTCTACAGGAAAAAGTTGCAGACGAAGACCCATACAACGGCCGCTCCAAACGCAAAGTCGCAGTAATAATGTTCGCTCTTTGCACAGCAGTCTTCCTCGGAACCCTCGACTCCACCATCGTCACCACAGCTCTCCCAACAATAACCGAACACTTCAACTCAGCATCAGGCTATACATGGATTGGCTCTGCCTTTTTACTCGCCAATGCATCTACCATCCCATCTTGGGGAAAAGCTAGCGATATATTCGGTCGTAAGCCTATGTTGTTGTTGGCGAATGTCATTTTCATGATTGGGTCGCTTGTGGCAGCGTTGTCGAATAGTGTTGGTATGCTTGTTGCTGCTCGTGCTGTTCAGGGGTTGGGTAGTGGTGGTTTGGTTATTGTGAATATAACTATTGGTGATTTGTTCAGTTTGCGTACGAGAGGGGTGTTTTATGGCATATTCGGTGGCGTTTGGGCGAGCGCTTCCTCGATTGGACCGATTATTGGTGGACTCTTGACTCAGAGTGCGAGTTGGAGGTGGTGTTTTTGGATCAATCTTCCTCTGGATGGCCTGGCTTTCATCGTGCTGTTCTTCTGTCTTGATATCGAAAGTCCTAGCACGCCGCTACTTGAAGGTCTCAAGGCTATCGACTGGATCGGATCCTTCCTGGTCATTGGTGCGACTCTGATGTTCCTCTTCGGCATTCAATACGGCGGCGAGACTCATCCATGGAACTCAGCGATTGTGATCTGCCTCATCACTTTCGGCCTTTTAACCTTCGCCCTGTTCCTCTTATACGAATGCAAAGTCCCCAGATACCCCATCATGGACCTCGGCTTCCTAAATTCTCGAACCAACATCGCAACACTTTCCACAGCTTTCATCCACGGCCTCGTCTTCATCTCAGGAACCTACTACCTCCCCCTATACTTCCAAGCCGTCCGCGGGGCCACCCCCATCTTCTCTGGTATATACCTCCTCCCCACCGCCCTCGCAGCTTCCGCATCCTCGTTTGCTGCTGGCATCTTCGTCCGCAATCATGGCGCTTATCTTCCTCCCATCTATACCGGCTTCTTGATCATGACCGTGGGCTTTGGTCTTTTCGTCGACCTCGATGTACACTCTACATGGGCGAAACTTGTCCTCTATCAAATCATCGCTGGAGTGGGCTTTGGAGCGCTTTTCCAAGCCCCGTTTATTGCATTGCAGGCGCATATCCATCCTCGCGATATAGGCGTCGCTACCACGACTCTTGGTTTCACACGTCAAATGGCAACGTCCATCTCCGTCGTCATGGGTCAAGCGGTATATCAAAACGCTATGACCGCCAGAACTGCCGAATTAGCCACCTCTCTGAGCCCAGAACTCGCTGGCGAACTTTCTGGCGGTGGAGTTGGCGCTAATGTCAGAGCTATCGATGCGTTACCTGGATATCAAAGAGAGGTGGTGCGTAATGTGTTGGCTGAGAGTTTACAGCCCATGTGGGTCATGTATACGGTCTTCTCATCTGTGGGGGTTTTGGCTGCGTTGTTTATTCAAAAGAAGGTGTTGAGTGTGCGGCATGAAGAGACGGTTACGGGGTTGGCTGCAGAGCGGCAAAATGCTGTAGAGAGGGCTGCGGAGAGGGAAGTCAAGCGTGCTGGTAAGATGGCTGGTCGTGCTGTTGTTTGAGATCGGAAATCTATTCGAACCTTCGCGTAAGATGAGTTGGCAATTTGGAGAAGTGTTGGAGTGGAGTGTACAAGTGCTCGCATCATTCGCGTCCATCCCACCTGATCATGTCACTTTGTTTTGTGATGTTCAAAAGGCTTGTCCATTCTGTCTGTAAAGTCATCGGCATGCCGAAAACGGCGAAAAGGCATTTTTGCAAAGATTCCAGTCAATATCTATTGTTCCATGTATATGTAACAGATCCATCTATGCGACTTCAACCAACTCATCTTCATCATCAATCTCCTGCACCTTTGGGGGTTGCGGTGGCTCTTCACCCTCACCCTCCTCATCTCTAGCGATAATCTGCACGACTCTATCGCAAGCCTCTTGCACATCAGGGCTCTCAGTGTGCATATGCAATTCGCGAATGACAGCATAGACATTCTTTTCCCTCATGAAATCTCTGCCTTCTCTTGTTGTTGTGAGGAGGAGTAGCGTTTCCAGGTGGATGATTTGGATATCTGTTTCGGGCTCGCGGGTCTTGTCTGGAGGCAGCAGTTGCAGTTCTTCGGGCATGGTGTCCATATCTTTATCGTCGTATTCTTCGGGGCCCATGAGGGGAAGAAGGAGGTATGGGAGAATGTTGAGTCCACCTTCTGTTTCATCCGTGGACAGCATTTTGGCGTGTGCATCCGTGTCGAAAGCGGCGTTCTTAATCGTCGAAGCGACACCCCTGCGTCTGATTGTGGATTTGTGCTCGGTAAAGACGATGAGTTTCGTCAAGGGAATGACGTTCTCATCCTCCTCGCGGGGAGTCAGGAAATGTTTTCTTCCCTCCTCGTATTTCGAAATGTCGGCAAAGACGTAGCAGAGGTAGTCAAAGTTTGCCTTTTCGTTGTAACTGCCTTCTTGGCCCTTGACGAACAAATCCAGCAACTGATCGATGGCGAACGGTGATGTGGAAAGTGGCTTGGGGATATCTCTCTTCAATGTCAAGAGAGTCTTGAGATGATCGTGTTTTGTAAGGTTGGCCAGCAGCATGGCCATCTCGTCTGCATTCTCCTCCTTTGCGTTTGTGATGCGCGAGTACAAGACTTCGAGGAACTGATCGTCTTCGGCGAGGTATTTGAGAACTTCTTCATCGGAGGAAATGTTTACGAGGATTGTGAGGACGTTCTTTGCGATGGGAGGGTAGTCGCGGACCAGCAGTTTCATGTCCTTGCATGGTTCGAGGTTCTGGTATTTGAAGAGCGACGGTTGCGCTGTTGAGAAGCCGACCAGATTCTCGGCGGCTGATTGTGTTTGTCAGGAGCGTATTCTTGTGCTGTTGGCGCATGAGCGATGCATACCGATTTGGCGGATTTGGGTGTTTCCATGGTGGAGGAATTCAACGAGCTGCGAGAGGTGTTAGTTTGTGCGCGCGAGTTGCTAGACCTGACACACTCACTTCTTCAAGTTCGGTAGGCATCTTGACTGTTTGCTGCGGTGTAATGTTCTTGTGTATTGACTGCGACAACTTTTTTCTCCAGCCCATGACGAAGTGGAAGCATCTCGAATCCTTATCTCTTATCGCTCTTGGCATCTCCGCTGGCTGCTCGGACTTATTCCTTCTTAGCTCCGACCGCTTCCTCCATCATTCGGCGTCCTCTCTGCCACCGCTGCCTCCATGCATATCGTGCCCTCATTCAAGGTTGGTTCGCCGACAAGATCGTCGCGTCCTTCGACCGAAGCTCTCAGTATTCATACCTCTCAGTAGCTCTCAACATCGGAGAGTTTGTGAACCGGTCTGTCTGTCTCGGAAGCACATTTTCGATGCCGCCGAGGCCAGTGTCAAGCGCTTGGGAATATGCATCGATGGCTTGCAAATGCACCGTCTGGGTCAAGGTGCTCCTCCTCTAGAGATCATGCGAGCTCTTTGGGTTGAATTCCAAAGGGCGTATCGAACAAGCTGTGTTTAATTCAGAGTACACCTTGTCAGAGGCGGATGTCTCCTACCTCGACGAATTCTATCGTGTTAGAAACCAATCAGATTCAACAAGCTTGGTATCAAAGACGCTATTCTGTCCAATCATCCATACATGATACTGATCTCGCGTTACGTAATCAGGTGATCAACCTGCTAAGCTTCCACCTTGAGAAGCGAGTCTACAGTATCAACCACAGCGTGCGCCAAATCTCTGAATTTGACCCCCAAAATTTTCTCTGCACTGGAATTGTCGATTCCATACCCAGCCTTGCTCGACTCAAGTTCGATGTGCTCCGGAAGCTTATCCTGCAGACTTGGGAAATGCTTCTTGATGATTGAAGCAATCTCGCTGTTTGAATATCTTCCGGCGGCAGCGATGAAGCGCTGTCCATCGGCTTCCGACTTCTCAAGTGCAGCAACATGCATAGCAGCCACATCCCGGACATCCACCCATGAGAATGACCCGTTGGTAATGCCATCTTTCATCCTTCCCTGTATCATATCTCTGAAAACAACATTGGACGTATTCACCGCATTAAGCGAGGTCAAACTGCCCTCCATAATAGGTCCAAACACCAATACTGGGTTAACAGTAGCCAACGCAAACCCTGGTTTCTCAACAGCCATGAAATCCCAAGCTGCCTTTTCGGCGAACTTCTTGCTGCCTACATAGGCCATGGCACCATTGGTCTGCGCTTGCTCCCAGGAGATGGGGTTCCACATGCTCTCATCATACACCTCTGGCGGGGATTGCATGTTGATAATAGCAGCGAAGGAGCTCGTAACAACCACTTTCTTGATTTCAGGAGCGTGTGCTTTGATGGCATTGAGGATGTTCAAAGTGCCGTTGACAGCAGGCTTAAGCATATCATTCTCGAAGTCTGTGGCTGCATAGTGGAAAGGACTTGCTGTATGAAGGACGGCTGCGAAGGGAGGAGAGGAAATGATTGCTTTGTCGAATGCATTGGGTTCGGCGATATCTTTGACGATGACATACGATAGTTTCGTAGTCGGCAGTCCTGGGTTCGCAGAAAGTAGTTGTTGTCCTTTCTCTGCTGATCTGACTGTAGTGACGACGTCGTGGCTGTAGTAGAGGAGTACCTTTTCAGCACATGTACGTGTGTATTTGTGATCGGAAGTGCTTACCCATGCTTCAAGAGCAATCTGAGACAATGTTGGGCGACAAAGCCAGAGCCACCTGTGAGAAGGACCTTCATTTTTCGATATCAAACGTAGAGAATCGAGCTTGAGTATATCCTAGAGTATACATGCATACTTACATATAAATCTAAGGGCATCTAGCGATTAACAATCCACATCAATGGCTTGCTCCTTCAAGAACACAACTTAGGGCTTCTCCTTAATTTTTCGGCCGAAAAATATTATAGTCTTTTTTCGTATTGACAGAACCCAAACCTTGATGATGGCTTCGGATCTTGATGAATACTCCTTAAGTCCGAGAAATCTGTTAGGTGATCCAGTCTTGTGGTGAGTAAAATTGATAATCTGAGTTTCAAGAAACACATGGAAGTCTTGGTATAGGCTTTGGCTTCTCGCTTTGCTGATTAAGAAAAAGCGCGACCGATTACATCACTAATTCAACGTGCCGATCACATTCTTGATACTGAATATATATCAATATGGTGCAGGTTCGACCTTCTTCACACTTCGGAACTTCCGAATATCTCGCCTCTTGATTCATGAAGATGTGGCCATCAATCACTGCCAGTCTTGCGGCAATGGCTCTTCTGCAACACACTGCTGCGGCCTCATCAAATGCTAGTGTTGTCAGCATCCCGGCCCAATACACATATCTGCTTCCTGGAAACTTTACTGGAGATTCATCCTACAGCTTTGCGAATGGAACATCAACTACCGAGCCCTCTGTCAACAACCTTCTGTCGGATGCTGCTCAAGCTCCGTTCATCTCTTTTGATGACGAGTTCCTTGACCTCTTAGGACCAAATCCGACACCTCATTTGATCGAACAGAGATCATCGAACTTTGCAGGCGAGGCTGGTGTTTGGATCAAAGAGCGTAATGAAGTGTGGTATACGACCTGGATCAATGACGGACCCACTCACATCGAGATCTTGAACCTGACCGACAACTCTATACGTAGACCAAACATCTCCGAACCTATTGAGAATCCGAATGGTGGGTTCTATCACCAAGGCCTTGTATACTTCACCAGTCTCCGCGTCATGACCGACAACTCAAGCAGCGGCGGTGTTGTATCAGTGGATCCAGATACTGGCCATGTCGAACAAGTTTTGAACTCATACATGGGTCTCAAATTCGATAGCATCGACGATGTTGCCTGGGTGACCCAACCCGGCACGAACAAGTCGTACATGTACATCACCATTCTACCTTTTACAATCCTTGGAGACAGTCCCCTCCCAGTCGACCGCCTTCCTCAAGGGATCTGGCGCTTCGACCCTCAAGAACAAGTCTTGCTGCCGGTGATCAGCAGGACTGACCTCCCAGTTGCAAATGGTGTTCGTCCATCCCCAGACCAAAAACACCTCTACGTCACAGATTTCGGCGGCGATGGCCACGCTGCAGCTTGGGGCCTACCAGCACAAGTCGGCTCGCCATCTGTATACAAGTACGATCTTGACGACGAGATGTATCCTGTTAACAGACGTGTCATCGCATCAGCAAGGATGCAAGCTCCAGATGGCGTTCGCGTGGACAACAAAGGTAGACTTTGGACTGGTGAGGGTGAAGGAGTGGTTGTCCGGAATCGACATGGCAAAGTGATTGGCATTTTCAATGCTCAGTATTTCACCAGAGATGCTGTTAATGTTGCCATTGTGCAGTTTGCATTGGCTGGAGACGATTTGATAATCTTGGGTCAGGATAAATTGTGGCGTGTCAAGCTTGCGGAGATGGTGGTTGCGGTGTCTAGCTAGATGGAGATGCCTGCTGTCAGGATATATGGACGAGGGAAGATGATCAAGACTGCATCGCATTGCTCTTTCCTTCCTATGACGAGGTAGACCTCTCGATCATCTCTTATCGCTGTGTGTCTTGGTGTTGCTTTGTAAACAATTGATACTATCATCAAATACCCTCCATACTTGCATCTTTGCTCGATACTGGTCATTGCTAGACAGCTGTACAGTTCGGTTCATCGATCATCTCATGCTAACGCTGTTTACATGTCTATCTATGTTTGGGTTGGTGTAAGTTCATGCAGAGTAGGTCGCTCGTAAAATTGGCCAACAGGAAGGTAGCAGCAACTACTGGATCTTCCTCAATAGGAAGTAGGTCATCTGGCTCCTTATCACCTCCTTTCATATGGTTACCTCTATGGCGACTTCAGAGAGCGTCTTTGACGTACAAGTTTTGCTGTAATTCGAATTTGTCTGACTACTTAATCTATACCTCCATTTCTTTCATGCAATCTGCAACACACAAGACTGACGAGCATTTGTATCAGGGACACAAGACTCCTTTACCAGTTCCCATTACAACCTCATATTTCCGAAGTCCCTCTCCAAGTCGTTGGCGTGAGTGACACCAGCAGCGGGCTGGTGACTTTGTCCTCCGATCAGACCGCCGCACTGAGGGCAACGTGCGGTTTGCATAGGCATACCACACTCGCCAACTGTGAAGGGGTGACCGTTCTCGCAGCGGTACCAGTGATCAGTGCCTCTGAACTCACGTGCCATGGCGGCCACAACATTCTTCATCTCTTCATTGGTAACAGGGCTGTAGAATGTACTCTCGCGCAACATCTTTTCCACCTCTTCGATTTCCGATTGTACCATACGGGCTTGCGAGTGTTCGGCGCAGAAGGTACGGGCTTGGACGAGGCGTTCACGGGCTGTGGCGCGTAGTATGTCGACGGCGGTTGTGTCACTGTTTTTATGGTCAGCTACACTTGCTTCAGTATTTTGAGGTGGTGTGTGAGCATACCTGTCTTCTGAGTTGGCTGAAAGCCATGATACTTCAAGAGCAGCAAATTGTGCCCAGAATATCAACGCCTCGGCCTGCTGAAGATGATGCTGTCCTTGGTCGGCAATCTGGAATAGAGTCTCACAGTCTCTGCGATTCTTTGAGAAATCGACAGTTGTGACGGTGTCGACGGGAATTGCCTTCGACGAGCGGACGGAAAGGACGTCTGACAGGATCATCAAATCGCAGCGAAGAAGCAAGGCGGTAGTCAGAGCAGAGCATCTGGTCTGCAAGATGACACTGTCATCGAATTTGAAGTCTGACTGTGCCTGCTTCTGAACGACGCGAGCATAGCGAACAAGCTCTTGAACACGCTTGAACGGCTGTTCATTCTTACTGACAAGACCTCTCAAGCTATCAATGTTGTGTCTCAAGGCGATGATCTCACCATATCTAGTTCCAGAAAGCCTCTGCTTGATGGTTCGCATCTGCTCGGCTCGAGAACCGATAAGATGAAGATCAATCTCTGCTGACTTGGCCTCTTCAAACGTGGCAGATAGAGTCTCTTGTACCCTTGAGAAGTTATCGTATGCAATGACATACTCATTGTTTGACCAAGTAATGAACTTCAAGGTGCTCTGGATGAGCAGTGCGCGGCGGACAATCCTGCCATATCTGGGAATGTCGCGTAGAGAACGGCGACAGTCTGGGCAGACCATACGAGTCTTGTCGACGTCCAGAGAGTCTTCAGGAGCTCTGAGGGCAACAGGGAGACCATTAACATCCATGACATAATGCTCGCCGAGACCCAAGTGACCATCCATGGTCCCGATGGTGTAGAAGTGACCACATGCTGGGAAAATGCAGGGCTCTTCGTTCAAGTCGACATCGCTGTACGTGCTCATCATGATTAGATCAACAACACGGGACTTGACTTCTTCGCTGCAACACTCCTGGCAGAACTTCTCTCCAGGGCAAGGGGCGCCATCGATCGAAGGGCATTGATGACCACACTTCAAAGTCTTCTCGCAACGCAAAGAGCAGGGAACCCAATCACAAGGAGCTGCGCAAGGCATGCTACACTCGCTGTGAGGGCACGATGATGAGCAAGTCTGCTCTGCGCAAGGAGGACAAGGCTGAGAGCAAGTCAAAGGACAACTCGAGTGACTGCATTGGATTTCGCAGGGCTGGGTGCAGACGCCACAGTCTGTCCCATCGTGACAAGTCTTCACACAGCTGTGGCCGCAGTTCGTAAAGTCTCGACCGCAGACTTGACGACAACGGCCATGGCTTTCTTCAACGATTACACAATCAGCCCTCTTTTTGCAGTTGAAGCAAGAATTCTTACAGATGTGGCCACAACTCAAAGTGTCGCTGCACTTTGCCCGACACGAGAAGTTGTCATCGGTAACGTCCACACAGCACCTCAGAACCACAGTGTGACCGCAGCCTGGCACTTGACGCTCAACAGACTCCTCGCATTTGATCTGGTCTTGCTCATGGTATAGCCAGCATGGAAGAGATTTCTTCACATGGCCGCAAGGAAGCTCAACAATAATGTCCTTGACGATTTCCATACACTTCGAGGGGCACACTTCACCACAGACTTTAGGGCAAGCGTGGTCACATGTATGGCTGCCCGGCTGTCTCGGGCATGGAGCAAGACATTTGACAGCGTCATGAAGAGCCTGAGAGTGACAACGAGAAGTGCAATGGTGACCACAGCCCAGTCTTTGAGTGCATGGGAGCACACAGCCACCATCAGGAGCGAGTCGAATGAAGTCGTCCGGCTCTGTGACTCTCATGTCGTCGGCAATATGTCTTGGACATGCCAATTCCAAAGCATCACCAAAGTTGCCGTTCATCTGAAGTAGCTGAAGAACTTCAGTCCACATGGGAATATGCTGAGTGGTAGCTGAGTTTCCGATAATGAACATTCCGTTCTTCGCGCGAGACAGCAGGACGTTGGTGCGGTTGGAAGTTCTCAAAAAACCACACTTCTGCTCCTTGTTACTTCTGACAAGTGAAATGACCACGACCTCGGCCTCTTCTCCTTGAAAGTTGTCCACTGTTGCAATTCGCACCGCTGAAGCAATTGAGCCTTTTTGAACGCCGGGTGCTAATGGGGCCCTCGATTGTGCTCCACCGTCATCGAGACCTTCGTCTTGGAGGCTCTTGACATCACGATCGTCGAGCAAAACTTCGAATGAGCTCTGCATGCGAAGACGTAGCTTTCTGAGTTGGCCGAGGTACGGTGTGAGAACCGCAATAGCTTCTGGCTTGTACGTTCCTTGCTTGATCAGGTGAGAGACGAGAGCAGTCGTCATCTCCACTTCGTAGTCATTCGTGTGCGAGGTAGATTGCAGACCTCCATGAGATTCCGGATACTGATGATCAAGCCAGAAGAGTCGCTTCCTCATCCCGGTTACTTCTGGATGTACAAGGGTGGATGATGCGTCAGAAAGCGTAGGATACAAAGTTGAACGCACCAGCTCAGAGATGCTCGGATGCATTCTTCTTTGTGTGTCGAGACGGCTGAATGGAAGACGGACGCCGCCACCAGCAGCATCAACCAGTCTTTCGAAGAGGGACGTGTCCAGGGCATATTGTCGACCTTGAACGCTCTCTTGTGAAAGCTCGTAGCACTGGACATGGGGTCGTAATTGCAAGTGATCGCCAATGAGAATGGCGTGTTCAACTGACGGCAGTAATGCGGTCAAAAAATGAGATTCGAGCACTTCACCGGCTTCCTCACAAAGAAGGATCTTCGACGGCAGCCTGCGCAGGAGGCCAAGATTGCGTGCAAGACCTGAAGTCGTCACTCCAATCACTTCGGCTTGTTCGAGCACACGAAGATCGAGTTCGTTGCGGATGTTGTCGAGATTTGATCTGAGGTCTTCGAATTGCTCAACGCGGTCCATGATTGCATCGAGGACTGGTTTCTTGGCCCTTCGAAGCCAGTGGTTGTAGAGCTTGCGTCGCTCAACATGTGAAAGATCATACAGATCGTCGACTCCTGTGATAGCCTGGGTAGGCAGATTGCTGTGGATCTGCCTGCCTCCATGCAACCATGCTCTGAGGCGATCTTCCAGACTTCCATGGCGCACTTTCTTAAACCCTTCCTTGTCTACCTCGATGGCAAAGAGCTGTGCATCGTGGCGAACGTTGTTTCGTGCCAGATATTTTCTGATGATGAGAGTGTCATGCGTCATCTCTTTCAGGTGTTCTGTAATCGCCCTGGCCTCGTCTTTCATTTGACCTCTGGTTTTGCCGTATTCCGACTTCTCGACCTTGGTCTTACCGGCCTTCTCGGCAACTTTTCGAAGGTTGAGATCGGTCAACCGCTCTGACTTGGAGCGGCTTCCAAGGCGAACGATTTGAGTGATGCCTTGGTCAAGGAGGTGCTCCAGAGATTGATCCAAAGCATGATTCGTGAATGTGACGACCAGGATAGGTCCCAAATTGCCCGTCTTTCTGTTACTCACCAATGTCTTGACTAGCGCGACACCAGTGTAACTCTTTCCGGTGCCAGGGGGGCCCTGGATGAGAGCAAACGATCTAGAAAGAGATGATAAGAGAGCGGAGGCTTGAGTCTCATCCAAAGCAGATGTCTTCTGTAGGTTCTCGATGTCCGAACGTTTGAGACCTGATGGATCGAAAGAGTGGTTCTTGTCTTGAGTGATGGAGTCCAGGCTGAAACGAAATCCGGCTCTTCTGGCGTAGACGGGTGGAAGCACGATGATTTCATCTGCTTCACCAGCCTGCGATGGTGCGAGAAAGTCGGAAAAAGGCAGATCGTTCTTCTTCGAGATGGCCTTCAGAGCTTTCAAAGTAGGTAAGAATGCGGGCAGGAGCACTCCTGGAAACTCGACCAACGAACGTCCGCCTTGGAAGTGGGTCTGAGAGAAGGTCCCAAGAATGTGACCAATACTCTCTTCGCTCATCTCGACGGGTCGAGCTATCACGCGAACGCGATCTTCGACGTTAGATGGAATGTTGTTGTGAGGATCAGGCGCATCGCCATCCTCCCTCTTGGGCCTCCTGGAAGGATCATCTGGAAAGCAGACGCTGCAGAAGACTACAGCCTGAGTGGAGCTGATGAGACAGATGAGAGCATCTCCTTCTAATCTCTTTGAGTCAGTCCACCATTCTTGACGCTTTCTTCTAGACCTCGGAAGTAGCTCAGGTGGCTGGTCAAAACTGACAACAAATTCCAAGCCTCTGAGGGGATCAAACTTGGGAAGTTCGACTAGAGCGTTGTGGTAGGTGTGCTTTTTCAAAGAACTGTTGCTGCCATGTGCACGTGGTGGCCCAGCCCCTTGCAGAGCCTCAAGCTCAATCCGAGCGCTGTCACGTAACTGACCGATGGTGTCCTCTCGAAGCAGTCTGAAGTGGCGGTCAAGTAGACCGGGAATACCTTGCTTATGCCAGCTGGAAGGATCCTGCAACGGGAGGTACTCTGCATGGATGCTTTGAATCTCCTCTGATGTCGGCATGATCTGGATATCTTCGATTGATTCGAAGTCGTTATCGTGTCGTGGGCTTCCATTGACTAGTCTTCCAGGGTGGCTTCGTTGCAGGGCAAACACCGGCCTCTCAACATCTGGGCCTTGGACGTTTGTTATGTTTCGAATGACCTTGCCGATTCCTAGACGCTTGTTGATACTGTCGAGATGTTTCTCGGATTGACAACGCAGCAGATCTGCGGCTTCGTCGACTTGTGGTGTAACCATGGCGGCCAGAGTGGTTGCGTACGCTTCGTAGATTGGAGTGACCTTCGCTGTGCTAGCGAATTCGATGACTTTGGACAACACCGCCAGGGTTGCTTCGAGCGAAGTGAAGAAAGCGATGTTCGGCTCGGGCATCATTGCAGTGAGCGCTTGAATAACTGCAGCGAATAGCTTCTCGCCTCTGGTACCTCCAACACCGTAAAGAAACAGGCAGATGTCACCGAGATGACGTTCGAGAAGGGGTGAAGACATGACATGTTCTTCGGAGAGGGCGCGGAAGAAAGGTACAATCTGGGTGCTGAATGCGTGCTTCATGGCCTTCTCAGACATGCCTCCAAAGTTCTGGCTCACAAGTTCGAGGACCTTGTTCAAGCCGCGGTCGGAAGCAAGACTTCTGATGACATCCTGACGGCAAGCGTTCTCCAAATTGACAAGCTGCAATGCCTGGTCAAAGAATCTGCCTAGGCCAAAGCCAAGCGGCTGGCGTTGGGTGACTTCCTTCTTCCAAGTATCAAGTTCGTGAGAGACGGTGTCATCATCTCTTGCAAGATTGTCATGTTGTTTGCCTGCGCCATCGTGCGAGAACTTGCAAGCTGTGCCATATTTGCAGCTTTGGGAGGTACTGAATAGGCGACAAGGTCGAGAGTTTGAGTTATGTTCTTGGTTCGTAGCGGACGTGTCATGGCTAAACTTGCATTGTGCGCCGAAACGACATTTACCATGCTTTTGGAAGGCATGGCAAACGCCTCTTCTGTTGCGCTCCATATCGGTGTTGCCAGAGAGGAAAACCGAATGAGACGATGATCAAGAAAGCTAGAGCTGTGGCGAGCAGACAGAGGTTGGTTGGGATGCAAGGCTTTTAAGGGCGCAAACGAGGTGAGAGTCAACGATTGCTGCAATTGGGAGAAACACCTGCGTGTTGCCGGCCACTGAGACTCACTTGTGCATCACTCACCCGCCAACCCTTCCGGAAGGCACTCCCGCATCACGTATAAACAAGCTACCATCAGTGTCGGAAGACACAGAGCTTTTGCGATTACGACATACCCGCTGAGAAGCCACTTGGAGTGCTCTCCTTTGTCCGAAACATTGTACCTTTCGACAGCGTCATTGTGGGCTTTGCGTTTCTGCTCGTTTGTCTCAGTAGACCTAGGAACATATCCATTCTCGTCCGGAAGAATATGGATTCTTTCAAGCTTATTCCCAAATCTGAACTTGAGACACGAGTGATATTTGGGCGCTTATGCTGATGCATGTTGTCTGCAGACAGCAGTTGCTACCCGAAGGCGGTGAGCACGCTGGTCACCGGCAGACCTCGAGTCATGGTTGTTGCAAGCGCCAGTTCGATTTGGTAATGACAATACACAGAGGTAGCTGTAATGGATAGCAGATGCAACACTAGTCGTCTTGAAACCCGTACTCTTGACGTTGTTTACAGGTATTTGTAGAGTCAATCGCATGATCGGCAGTGATGCTACTCAGACATTGGAATTCATGCTCCATGTGATGGTGAGAAACGTCACAGACAGCGACCACTGAGAAGGTTAGACATGGTGGCAATCACAAGAGACAAGCATATTCAAAGACACAGAGATATCGATTGCACAACCATAGAAACACCATTCGAAATGCCCCCAAAACATGGCAAGCCCGAAAAAAAAGAACAAAAAAGCAAAAGTAGAAAACACCATTGAACACCACTTCTCCCCTTTTTGTACATCTCTTTGGTCTTTTTTCTCTTCTTTCTTTCGTTCTTGGTCGGGCGATTAAAATCAGGGCGAAAGACAGTAAGGCAGCGTCGCGTTCTTCTTGGTCCTGTTGTCTCAAAGGGAGGAGGGGACGAGGGAGGGAATTTCGGAAGGTTGATGAAACAGAAGAAGCTCTTTTGGGTATCTCTCTCGACCGGGCACACCGGAAAAAATCTCGTACAAAGCGCAACAAACCGCCGCCACCACCAAGTTGCGAAAAAGGGCATCGCGTCTCTCTTTTCTTTCTTTGCAGCGTTCCCAGGGGATCGTGAGGACTTTTGATCGAGTTTGTCGTATGGCTCTTCTCTGAATATCTCTCATTGACGACATGACGCATATGCAAAAAGGGGATCTTTTGAAGAAAAGGGACGAAAAAGGAATTTTTGGACATTAGAAGAAGATGCAAACCCCCGGTGCGACGACATTTTTTAAACTCTCGCTCATGCGTCGGTGGTTGACGCGGCCTCGTCAATGGAGGGAGTGGCCTTCGAGACTGGTGGTGAACCGGCGTTAGAGGGGGGAGATGCGACATCGTCGGCGCCTTCGTTCTCTTGGTTCTCAAGAGCAGCGAGTGCACTGTGAATGTGGTTAGTTACGAAAAGAATAATCGATACCAGAAAGTGTTACTCACCTGAAAGCATTGACGTGTGTAGTCTCCTCCTTCTTTTGTTGCGAAGGTGTGCCTGATCTGGATGAGGGACCAGAACCCTCGCCATCCCTAGGGGGACCGAGACCCTTACGACCGCTACCGCTGCGGGAGCTGCTGAATAGCGAGCTGGGTCCGAGCTGAGGACCAAGACCAGCGCTGGCTTGACGTTGCGAACCACGGGCTTGGAGGCGACGGAGGTCATCCATACCGACTTGGTTGCGGGGGTAGTCCGGTGGAGGCATGCCACCGTGACCGGAGAAAGAGCGGGCATCACCACGGCCCATGGGAGCACGACCGTGACCTCCACGGTTGCTGTTGTTTCTTTGTCTCTCGACTTCGGCAGCGGCCTGTGCGGCCTCGGCCTCTGCGTGAATCTCCTCAATGGTCTTGGGGCCCTTGTCGGCGTCCTTCGATCTCCAGTTGTTCTTCCTGAGATCGATGATATCCTGTGATGTGTTAGCTAAATTCCTATACTCGTGCGGCTCAACAGCAACTTACCATGAGCATGAATCTCGATCTGCTGGGCATGTCCTTGTGTTGGTCAAGAATGCTTGCAACGCGGTCGTAGTAGACGTTGACGAGCTGGTGTCCTTGCTCGGTGCTGTCCATAGTAGCACCAACAGCCTTGAGAAGCTTGGACAAGTTCTCGACGGCTGATTCATCAGGCTGGCCCTCAAAGTTCAACAGTCTCAAAACACACTGGTGCATAATCTTGACTGTAAGCATGCCGAGCTTGTAAAGCTCACCAATGAACTGAATGAGACCAAGACCCTTTCTCTTGGCGGCAGCAGCAATGTAGTACTCGTCGGACAACAGAGTAGCCTCCTTGCCCTCGGGCATGGGAGGAAGGTTGGCTTCCCAACCACGCTCGAACTCCTCTTGACAGCGGTTGAGCAAGTACTTTCTGAAAAGACCACCACCGACAACGGGCTGACCGCTCTTGTCCCGGATAGTCTCATCAACAATCTCGTTGCTCATACTGGTCAACATCTTGGAGCAGAACTTGGCATAGGTACCAGCCCAGTGAGCCTCGTCACAGGCCTTCTCGAAGGTGAGCTGAATGACTTGACGCAATGTGCGACCGTCTGTCTCCTTCTTGGACTGGTTGGCGATCTCGATGATCTGGTCTGAGATTTTCTCGAAGTTCTCGGGAGTCATCTTGTTCAGAGCAGCCTTAACCTTACGCTGAACCATGTCAGGAGGCATTTGGCCGTCAGGAGGGGGAGCGGCAGCGCCGGCGGGTGCACCAATGCTGCGGGCCGTCCATCCACTCTGAGACTTCTCGAGAGGCTTGAGGTCCATACCAGCAGTAAGAGGCATGTTCTTGGCGGCGTTGGCATCTTCTCTGTCGTGGTGACGCGAGGGGTTACCACGCTTGCTGCCGCCTCCTCTGCGGGAAGTGTTAGTTCTAGGCGAACCAGGGCCACCCATGCCGGCCATGGTCTGAAGAGAGTTGGTGCGGCTGAGAGAACCTTGAGCAGGGAAACCACCACGGCCCATACCCATAGGAGCACCTCTGGTAGAAGCGTTGAAACGGTCGGCTGAGGTAGTACCGGCAGGGAGCGTACGGGTGTTGCCACTGGCGAAGTTGCCCATGGCACTGAACTGGTTAGCACCTCTGTTAGAGGGCTGGCGACCACCCATGCTGGCACCACCACGGCTGTTTTGGCGACCAGAATTGTCACCCTCGCCAAGAGTCTCCTTGACTCTCGAATCCCAATCCACTGTGGGCTTCTCCTTGAAGACGCTCTGGAACTGGAGCAAGAAATCCATGTCGTACTCCTTGCCAACGCGCTTGCCAGTCTGGTTAAGTGCTGGGTTGGGGGACTTGAAGCCCTCGGGGTAGCTGAACTGGTCGTTCTTGATCTCGAGGAAGCGGGCAGACTTGAGGGACTGCATACCAGCAGTGGGTTGTGCGGGCTCGATGTTCTTGGTCATGTCGAGCTTGAGGTTGGCCGGCTTGGCCTTGGGAGGGGCGGGCTCAGCTGCAGGCTCAGCTGCGGCAGCAGCCTCCTCGGTGGCACCGGGACCGAGAGTGGGCTTCTTCAGCGATGCGAAGAGCTTAGCGTCTTCAGCCTTCTGCTCGTCGGTCTTCTCTGCCGAAGCTTCACCCTCGCGCTCCTTCTCCTTCTTGAGTTCAAGCTCCTCGGCCTCACGCTCCAGACGCTTCATCTCCTCATCGGCCTTGTCAGCGGCCTCTTTGTCCTTTGCGGCTTGAGCCTCCTTCTCCTTGTTTCTCTTCTCTTGGAAAGCACGCTCACGCTCTTCCTCGAGACGCTCGGCCTCCTCCATTTCGGCGATCTCGCGCTCGATGCGCTCATCTTCCTCACGCTTGAGACGGGCAGCCTCATCTTCGTCGGACTTGGCCTTGTCGGCAGCCTCCTTAGCGCTTGCCTCCTCAGCGGCCTTCTTGTCGGCCTCTTCTTTGTCCTTTTGAGCCTTGGCCGCGGCCTCTTCCTCCTCCTCCTTCTTGGCCTTAGCCTCGGCCTCCTCCTTGTCTTGAGCAGCCTTCTTCTCAGCATCGTCCTTGTCCTGGGTAGCCTTCTTATCGGCGTCTTCCTTGTCTTGAACGGCCTTCTTTTCGGCTTCTTCCTTAGCGCGCTGAGCCTCAAGGTTACGCTTGACCTGCTCCTGGAAAGCAGATTTGGTCTCTGCATCAGTCTTTGTGCTCTTGCTCTCGGTGCGAATGTGCTGGACGCTGGGAGTGCGAGGAGGAGGAGTGGGAGCTGAAGAAACAATGGCGGGCGATTGAGGAGCGGGCGAGGGCTTCTTCTCGAAGTTGATCTCCTCGCCCTTCTCGTTCTTGATGACAATGGCCTTGCTCTTGGTCTTGGTAGGAATTTGGAAGTTGTTTGAGGCGGCAGCAGGTGTGCCAGGGGCGGGAGAAGCTTGAGGAGCACCAGGGGCGGGCGCAGCAGGTTGGCCGACGCTCGAGCTAGGTCTCTCGGAGATCTGAGAGCCGCTACGGGACATAGGGTTGTGGTAGGCTGAGTTCATGTGGTTGGGAGGGCCACCGTAGCTAGCAGGGTAAGGGTTGTTGGGACGAGGGCTGGGCGGGGCACCCTGGGGGTATTGGCCTTGAGGGAAGTAGGGCTGGTAGTAGCCGAACTGGGGGTCGTAAGGAGATTGCATGCCGTAGATAGCTTGCTGCTGGGGGTTGAGGTGGGGCTGGAAACCAGCGTGCATGGGCTGCTGGTGTTGCGGCATGAAAGGTTGTGCGTGCATCATAGCAGGGCTGTTTCTTCCACGGTAACCACCACCGGGAGATCCGGCCATGGCGGCGCCAGGCTGGAACTGGGCGGCCTGGGGAGGCATGTTAGGACCGTTGCGACCCTGGTAAGGAAGCGGGCGGTGGCTCTGAGCAGGCGAGTGGGGGTTGTAGCCACCAGGAGTGAAACCACGGCCACGGCCATTGCCAGGCACAAAGTTACCGCGCATGCCGGCGTCGCTGTGTTGTGACTGCGACGAAGGACGGCGCATGTGGATGGGCTGACTGGAGGGAGTCAGAGGAGCAGCGTTGTTCTGTACGACATTGGTCAGCTGCGGTGGCACATGGACTTGCATCATATCAAGACTGACTTCACCGTTCTCAGCGCCGAAGCTGCCGAAGTTGGGGGCATTGTTCTGGCCGGGGAGGTTGGCCGGAGGCTTGCCACCGCTAGCGGCGGGCTGGGGGATGGGCGAAGGTGAGTGGGAGGGCGAGATGATGTTGGGGTTTGCGGCGGAGAGATTGGGGGTCGTCTGCTGGGCGGGGACGCTGCTTGCGATGGCAGGAGAGCCGGTCGGGCCGTTCATGGAGCCAAAGTTGATGTTTGGTCTCGAGCTCTGGGTTTGGGGACCGCCGTTGGGAATCTGTCCGGTGGTGCCAGAGGCGCTTATGATGACCGAGGGCTTCCTGCCATGGTCGCCATTCTGCATGGTGGAGGATTTTGTAGACTGAGAGGCGGGATTGGTCTTCAGTTTGCTTGCATTCTGTGCTTGCGAGGTCGCGCTGGTCTTGTTGGCGATACTGGCGTAGGAAAGCTGCGCCGGCACAGCCTTTTGCTGTGAAGATTGAGCTGCTGAAGCGGCTTGGGGCTGGTTCTGCGCAGCGGATGGGATTTCGCTGGTCATTAGACAGGCGGGGGGTGACTATAGAGTCGAGGGTGATGAGAGGTCGACGACGACAAAGGCCGATGGAAGTTTTGCCTGGCTGCCGCTAAATTCGAAGCGGTACGTGCGTTCACTTTTCGACGCGCGCACAAGTCCGACACTCTGCGATTCTTGCGATGTAGCTGGAGAGAATTGCGCTGATGATACACGCTATGCTGATCAAGGCGAAAAAGACGCTCAAAATCTCACAGCGATGCACTGTACAAAAAGGCGAAGATGCGACTCTGTGTTGCTGAAGAGTGCGTTTGTCGGCGGCCTTCCGATGTTGGGAAAACTCACACTAAATTTCCACACGACACGACTTAACTAAAAGCTGCCGTTTGATGAAAGTGACGGGTCGAATGAAGAAGATTCGGCGATGCTTGTTCTTTGAAAGTCGGATTTCGAGTATCGTGTGAAGTATTGTCCCTGAGAGATGAAACGATCAAGACAAAGGGTGGTTTGGAGCATATCTATCTAACCCTCCTTCCGTGCCGGCTGCTGCCTCTCACTCTATCAAATTCACTCTCCGCTTCACTTCTTGTCCTTCCAACCACTTAGCTTCGTCCTTGGCCTTTCTCTGAGACGTCTTCACCTTGTTGGGATTCTTTATTACTCAGACATGCTCTCTGCCATTCGCCAATCTGGCAGCCTTGACTTTTCCAAAACCTTTGGAGATACCAAATCCGCCTTCAGCTGCACACTGCCGTCATTAACTGATCTTCCCAAATTTTCATCATCAACAATGTGGACGAATCAGGCTCAAGAACAGGAATCTTGCATGTGTGACGGTTGTTGGGAACGTCGTTTCGAACACGCCGATCGAGGAACACCCTCAAAGGAACTTGATATTGTTCGTGGGCTACCGTCCATCTCATGTCATGACCCTGTCTTTGATAACTTTAACCAACAGTCCTTGCGGCTTGTCTTCCAGCTTGTTCGCAACAAGTGTCAATGTTTTCTCGACCATTATCTTCGTGTCTCGAACTGTTCTAACCACACAGACAAACTTTGAATTTTCGCGTGTTGATTTTGACCGTTGAAATGCATGTGATCGGTCAAAATGATGATACACTCCAACGTCTTGCCATTTGATTCGCCGGCGAGCATCATAGTCATCATGACTTCCTCCCATAATGGCCTATCAACGTACCATATGAATGCATCAAAATACTAATACCAAATGTGACTATAAGAGCCACTCCCTAGTTGTTGCGTTCTATGAAGTGCAGTTGATCATATTCGTTGCCATCTTGTCTCCATCTAATGCAAGCCTGTCCGCGGAAGCTTGCTTGTCAAACAGCTGCTTGACAAACGGTCGTTTGGTGTGACCCTGTCGCAAGCGCATTCGGCAACACTAGTTTTCCTTCTTCTTCTCCTTCTCCCTCGTGTGCCACAAAATTCGTCATACCCGCTGCTATTGGTATGCACGAACATTCTTTCACTAGTATCGTATACATTGAGCGTATATCGAGCGTTTTATGTCGACCTGTTGTGCTCTCTAGCTTTCCACAGCTTCGATATCTTTGAGGTTCAGAGCAAAAGGACGGGCTCACACATAGGGGAAGATATGTATATGCGTGTCGCCGTTCATGATGAAGTTGCCCGCTTTGAGCTCTTCGACAGTCACTTTCTCAATTGATCGCACCAGACGCAATAGATGATGTTCAATTGTGCCGAAAAACACATAGCAACATCTCGAGGGAAAACCCAGCCATCAAGGTCTGGAGGATCTTAGGCAAGGATGTCCGGGCTGCCACCGAACCAGGGTACAATAAGGAAGATGTCGCTACCTGCCAACTCGGAAGCACAAGCAAACATATCGACCTCTCTGCTAACCATGGTCTGCTTTTTTCGAAATCCCCCCGAGGATAAGGCAATCCATGGTAAGCACAAAAAGCACGTGCAATTCACCTTTTTCACGCCCTAACATCCAAGCTCCATTGTATCAATCTTGCACTTTCCTCGCCGTCTTCCGAACAAATTTACCAAAACATTGCAATTTCGGCACGGGCGTGAAGGATCAACAAGAATTTAGAGAAGCAGCAGAGAGGCGAGAGAAAGGCGCTGCCACCACATTTCACCCACAGACCGCCTGTTCGACAAGTTTCGACAAGTTCAAACCGCAAAACGGGTCTCCCAGCGCACAGATGTCAGCCTACAATTTTAAACAATCGCAATACAAGAACGCTCGAGCTTTGGAGTCGGTGTCGCCTCAGATTCCAGATCGCACTGTCAACATCGCTTGCGCACCGCAAACGGCGAGTCAGAGGAACGCCTGGAGCAGCTCTTGGTTCTGGTGCGACTCGCCCTGCCGCCGAGCTGTCTGAGCGTAATCCGACGACAACTCGTTCTTTCGGGACGGCCGTCAAACAGCTCATCTCATCTTCCGTTCGCTTTGCACTGTTTTCTGTCGCAATGATTCCGTCTACGCGCGTAGCAAGCAGACGTAGCAACGATTCAGATCAGGGCTGTCAAGCAAAAAGTTCTCTTCTTCTCTTTCCGACGTCCCGTCCTGCGAGTCAAGGAACCATCCAGAAGTCGAAATGGCTCTTGAACACTGCCCTGCCCTGATCTCCCGACAAACAGCAACAGAGGGACCGCGTGATTTATTTCCGTCCTCCTTCTTATTCTCGGGAGGTCTTGCGCCGTCGGGACCTGCCTATCTTGCAGACCCGCATCTAGCCAAGGCCATTGCCATCTATCCAATATAGCAACAGCAAAGTCAAAAAGTAGGTCAGAATAGGCTGACCAACCCTCGCTTGATGATTCGTCGAACGATGTAGAGGTAGGGGCCTCTCAGAATAGCAATTCCGGGATTTGATGCTTCCGTTGATGAAGGCATCAGCAAGAACCGGGATTTGGAGAAAAGAAGCAAGAGTAAGAGAGACATGAATCTCGGATTCGCTTTCGTCGATTCATGGGAAAGCAGCTTCATGTACAAGAGGCACGTGTTCGGAGTTTCTTATCTGTATGCAGTAGGTTGAGGTGCGATCATCCAGGATTACTATTCAGGCATCTACGTGTCCTGTCTTGGACTTTGCTTTTCCCCTGCCGCCCTTCACTGACTCCTACGGCACTGACCGGTCAACCATCATTCTAGGCAGCCATGGCCTGCTTGTACAGCAGAAGCTTATTCCCCATAATGCAACAAAGTACGGAGGAGCGAAGTCAAAAACAGAGGCATCTATTTCCGATACCATCGGTGGCAGCTTCCTATCCCGCACTGGATGTCCACGTATCCACGTATTAGTGAGCCGCACCCGCCACCTCAGAAGTGAGCATGGGGCACAAGAGAGAAAAAACCAGCCGGTGAAGAGCGTGTGCTTGCGTGCAGGCGTGCCCACATCCCGATTCCGAGCCCGATCATCAACCCTCTCTCATATCGCACCGGAGCTTGCCTCACACCGGGGAGGGGCCCATCGGGTCCCAGCCCCCCGTCGCGGGCCCCCCTTGTCTGTTGTCTCAAACATCTCGCCTCCGGTAGACTGGTCGCAAGACAGACCCACGTTGCAACAAGAGAACCACATGTCTTGCAATCCATGTTGGTCTGATTTCTCCTCGCCGTCAATCGCAATAACCAATTTACCCAAGCAGCCTCGTCTTACATGCCCAAAATGGCCATCAAGTGCGGCGGTAAAGCAAGAACCAGGGATGCCAAAGGCAGCAAGAAGAATTTTGGATTTTTGGCCTTTGCTGGCGCCTACTCTGCTTTGTGTCTTTTGCCCTGACTGCTGCAGTGTATTACTGTCCAGTGCTGTCCAGACCCACATCATGTCTCCCTTGTGCTTCTCTTCCCCCTCTTCTCTCCTCCTGAAACCTTGTTCTACCCTGCATGCTGCATTCTTTTCCCAAAATCTGCACCTAGCGGACCACTCAGGTAATCAAGAAATCGAAAAAGGATCGGTCTAAAAGGATCAAAGGACCTTGTGGATCTTTGCATTTCGAAAATGCCAATGTGGAACTTGACTTGATGGTGGAGGAAGCATATGCACGTTCGCTAAAATACTGCATAAGCTCCAAAAAGAAAAGTTCTTTTTTGGACAGTGCTAAGGGTTTTGGTGGTACGAGCCAGATCTTTGTGAGCAATAACCTTGCAATCTGAGGTCCCGGCAAGGTTTAAAAACAAAAAAAAAACCACACGAGGTCGTGATTGAAATATCTGAAATGGATTGCAGATGCATGATAGTTTTTGCCAATTATCTCAAATGGGATTGGAGGAAACATATTGATTTTCGAGTGCGGCAGTTGAGATTCTTGGGACCATGGCTTGGTTTTGGTTGCAGGTGTGAGATTTGTGCATGATGTGATAAGGTGGCCCTCTCGTAAGTCGGGTTTCAAAAGGCGTGCTGGGTAGGGCAGCCAGCCAGTCTGTTCAACAGAAGCTTGAGGAAAGCACGATGCAGCTGGACAACCCCGATTCTGAATAGGAGAATGAGAACGGTACGGAAGAAAGATCGGCTCGTAGAATTGGAAAGTAGCTACCCTGAACTCTCAAGAAGGATACTTTATGTACATAGTGACGTCCATCTCGAGCAAAAGTATACAATATGAACGATCTGCCTTGCCCCAGTGCTCCTCCCGTTGCCAGATTGATGCTTGTAACCACAAAATGCCAGATCGATAGTATTAGTATATGAAGGATGCGATGTGATGTGATGCGATGCGTTTGTGTGATGGATAAATAAACATTTGTTGGTGCCCCTTACCGCTCTACGGTTCAGATGATGGGCCAAGATATACAGGGCGTAACCCTTTTCCTTCTCTATATAACAAGAATTGGGGGGAAGGGCTCGAAAGAAGTGAACAAGATTTACACACACAACGCGTATGGGAGTATCCGCTAAAGAAACAAGAGAAAATGACAAAAAAGAGTATTGCGAGATGGTGTTTGCTGATAGCCTCTGTTGTGGGCGTCATCCATCACCATCTCGGGCCATGCGCCTGATTGGATGCGAGAGGGATAACTTTTTGAAGTGAGCTTCTGTCGCTGGTCCGGATTGCCTCGCTGTGTGGAGCCGGCAGTCTAGTAAGAAGATGTAATGGGAACACCGCCATCGCTGTGTTCGCCCTCGGATTCATTGCTGCGCTGTCCGGGGTATGAGGGACGCTGTGCGATACCAGGTGCCACGGGAGCAGGAGGTTGCTGCGCTTGAGGCTGGTGGTGGTTGGGCTGCTGAGGCTGTGCTTGCTGCTGCTGCTCCGAACGCTGCATGTATGGGCCCGAGTACGAGGAGGAGGGGGCGAATTGGTTGCTGAAGTTGGCATAGTGGGGCATTTGAGGCGTGGAGTAAGGAGTCGGATTGTGGTACTGTTGGTATTCGGGGAAGGACGAGGGGTGTTGGCTGAGAAGTTGTTGGCTGTCTCTGTGGTAGGCGTTGATCATGTCGATGCTGGGAGCGCCGCTGGTAGGCGGCTGAGCTGGGCGTACGCTCGATTGATAGCTGGGGAAGCCGTCTAAACAGCAGGTTAGCGAGTTATATTTCTGATTGGACACGTGTGCGACTCACAAGGTGGGAGACCCAAGCCATACGGGCCGCTTGGGGGAGGCATGTTCCTCTGCGCATCTTGTTGAGAGATGTAGCCCTGACCTTCAGATGCCGAGAGTCCTGGAGTTCTTGCCTCTGAAGGGTGTTGCGAGCTTTCGCCGCTCAAGCTGCCGTAAGACATGCTGGATCTCAGAGGAGATGAGGTTGCAGTCTCTCCACTTGCGCGTCTGAAACGATCATGGACAGGAAGACGGGGAGGCTGGGAGTATTGGCTGGTGTACGATGGAGGAGGTCCAGGGAACATGGCTCTTTGAGGGCTATCCACATTTGATCGAGGAGTGTATCCGTAAGCAGCACCTTCAGGCGGTCTAGAGACGGGAGACATGGTGTCGGTGGCAGAATGCGGAGGGGTATATGCCATGGATGTCATACCAGGCGGAATGCCGGTCGGGCTGACATAGCTAGGTCCCATGTCTCCTCGGCGGAGGGTGTCGAGAGTCAATGGACGAATGTGTCCGGGCTGGTGAATGACGGTACCGTAACTGGCAGGGGAGGCGCCCGGTGTGATGCCTCCAGGAGCTGCGCCATAGTTGTTGTGCAGACTGGGTGTCATGTCGAAGTTGTCAGGTAGAGCTCTTGACTTCATCATTCTCTCACGATCCTCGGCTGTCAAGCGCTTCAGCTTCGCACGTCTGTTCTGGAACCACACCTGGACCTGACGCGGGCTGAGGCCAGGAATCTCTCTCGACAGTCTCTCGCGATGCGCAGCATCAGGATGAGCTTGACGACTGAACTCGCTCATCAGGAATCTTGTCTGGTTATGCGTGAGTCTGGAACCAATTAGCATACTATTCCGCTGTTGTCAAACATCAGAGCATCTCACCTAAACCGCTTCATCTTGCGCTTCTGATTTCTGATCTCGGCTGCCGTCATGGGAACTTTGTTCTCGCCGTCGTCTGCTTCTCCACTCGCATCATCGTCATCATCCGCAATCTCATCGTCAGGGTCGATTCCTTGCGAATGAGGGCTCATATGAGATGAAGGGCTGCCAGGCAGAGATTCACCCAAAGTCTGCTGTCCAGGTCCCGTATTGGCTTGAGACGTCGCGTGAGGCTTGCCCTCTGATGAAGCGTGTTGTGCGTAAGCACCCGGAGCAGTGCTACCGGCCGAGTACTGAGCATTGAGAGGGTATGGCGATGTCTTGTACGACCTCAGTGAGGGTCCTTGGGGTGCACTCAGAACATGGCTGTTTGGCATAGGCTCCTGAGGAGTCTGGTACTGGCTCGGTGCATGGGAATATCCCTGCCCGAAAGACGGTTGGTGATCCGGATGTGCTTGCCAACCAGGTAGTGCTGGCTTGTAGTCTTGAGCAGACATGCGAGGAGAGCTCGGTGGTGACAGGGGCTCAATGATCTTTCCTTGAAGCATTTGATTACACGTCTCTGTATAAGGCAATCAGGTTGCGACGCCTTTGTTGATGCCGCGTAAATTGGTTCGATGAGAGCCGCGATGACAGACCGCAAAGCTGCCGTGATTCGCAGAGCTTGGTAGAAATGCTGAAAGGATTCCGAGACCCCGACAAGATACCCGTGGCGATTTCCAGCAGCAGCCAAGCAGATCCTTGAAAAGTTGACAAATTAATTAGGCGTAGAGCTCTGGGGGCAGAGGAGAGAGAGGCGCAAGGTTGATGGAGCAATAAGGGTACCGCGGGTGTGGCCCACTGCAAGCTTGAAGCTGCCACAAAGTTGGTTGTGGGGATGACAAGAGTCGACAGGAAGGAGCGATCGCTCAATATCAAAAGCAATATCAAGTAAATGCGCGACCTTTGTTGGAGATGCGCGCAAGAATGACGCGTTGCTTTTTGGTAGAGAGTGTTGTAAGAATAGTGTAGCAAAACACTGACCAGCCAACGACTGTGGGAAGAGGTACAGTACTGTAGGACAGAGAAAGTTGCGGCAAAGCCGAGAAGATCAAGGCAGTGGGCCGGTTGGTCTGGTCGACAGTTCGGCGGAGCTATGCTCACCGCAGGGGGAGACGTCAAGAAGGTTTAAACGAACGGAGATGAGGCTAATAGATTAGCAGTTGCGCAAGCACAAAACTTGACTCGTGCAAGAGGTGAGGATCTCAAAAGACGAGACAATCAGATGATGGCAACTCGAAGGTTCTGGATGTGGGGTGTCAGCAGGTGTTGCAAAACCAATTCGGCAGTCGATGGTGTAAAAGAAGGTGGTATCCGGCCTCTTGATACTCGGAAGTCCCAAGCACCATAAGGGTGGCTGCAGGAAGGGAGAGAGGGCCGAGTCAGTATGAGAAGTTCAGCGGTAACTTCATCAAAAGGATCGCACGGGGACGAGGGCAGCGATGGCCATGTCAACATCGACATGTCAAGGACTCAAGCTCACCTGCTTGCTTCTGCACGGTGCTTCTCGGCAGCCAATGCTCGTTTTAGTGCCTGTGGGTTCGACTAAGGGTCCACAGCCAATGATAGGGATACGGATTGGCGTGTACCTCGGATGAAAGCCTCAGGTGGGAATATCCAGCATGTAAATAGCCTTGCGAGTGGTAAAGCGTGCGGAGATTTATTCCACCTGTTGCAGTTGACCAAAAGTCCAGGACGTGCACTAGTAAGATGCCCGGGAAACTTTATGCGCTGTGCAGAGCATTTCCGAGATGGCTGGAACACATGTGGTAACTGCCGACGGGGGTGAGTCGAGGTTATGGTAGTGGGACCGGACCCTGTCAGGATGATTCCCACGTTCACCGCTAATGGTTGGCTGCAGATACAAGCCGCTACCACTCACGGATGAGGCGCTTTGATGGCGCATGGTTGCGGGGGTGGTGGGACTAGTCGTCAAGTGACATGCGTGCTTGTCCTGCCGCCAAAAAGCGCACGGAGGTAGACGTCGCATGCCCTCTGTTCTTTCAATAGTTTCCTGCAGCCACGATGGTTCGCAGAAGTCATTGGGACGACCTCGAGTATCCTGCAAAACACCCACGAGATACCGTACACTCACTGTGATGCGGCCCAAGGCATTCGGTTAGAGTAGAAGCCTAAACGCGCGTATTTCTTCTGAAGGACATTGCTTCTGCTTGACACCCACCTTTTCGATGGCTTTCATCTCGTCTAATGGGTCTCCCCCCGCTGTGGTCTGACGCTGTCTGAAGCTCAGACTTGGCTTCTTCGGCTCTTCCCTGAGCTGTGCATGAGGGCCGACCTGGACTGGCTCGACCAATCCGAAGCGGTGATTGTGAAGCATTTCCAGAAGATCGATCAACCGTTTTTCATACGACTTCTTCTTGCGGGCCGCTCCGGGGCGTGGCAGGTTGGCACTTCTCGTTTGTCACAGCTGTCAAGCAGGGATCCTAAGACACGATTGCCCAAGTCCTGCATTTTGTTTTCATTCTTGGCTTGGAATATCCTTTGCTTGTCCATCTTTCTTTTTGGTTTGCGGAGCGAGATTCTGCAGTTCCGCGCTTCTCCGCTGATGCTTTTCTTAGTTATCTTAACCGAAGAGGCAGGTGAAGCCACCACCAGATCATGAGCCAGGCGCTTTCTGGCGGGTGCCACAAGAGCATCTCCCTAATGATCGGCGACCAGGGAGGAAGCGATGGACAATGAGCCGGTTTGAAAAGAGGGTTGTCAGAATTGCAGGAGTCAGACCTGAGCCGAGTAGCTTGTGGTCCGTCGCCAGCGAACACAGTTCGTCCATTGCCGCTCCGGCTACTCATACAACCGGCGCCACGTGCTGGCGGTTTACCATCGCAATCGTCAGGCACCCCTCGAATAACGTTGTTGCCAAGCGGGCTCCTGGACGAGTTGTGTGTTTCGAATTGGACGGCATCGCCTTTGCGAGCAGCGTTACCGTCGGAACGGAGGGCGGCTAGAGATTTGCTGCTCGAGCTCCTGGGCCTGCTTTCCGAGTTGCTCGTGCTCAAAAGCTTTTGCGACCCAAGGAGCAGGACCTGATGCTGCGGCGTGCTTGCGGAAGTTGGGTTGCTCGGGCCCGACACGCGTAGAGAAAGACGGCGGTTTGATCTACGCAGGGTGCACTAAGCGAGCCGCCATGTGAATCGAGCGCATTCAGTTCGCCAAGCCATCAAACCCCCCTCCGTTCGCAAGTGGCTCTTGCGCGATGGCTAATCTCTACCGTCAAGTCAAGAGGCTCTGTGCAATCGGGCGACCATTTCAGTAAATTAGACAACAACAATGGTCAGGATTGGGGATGTTGATTGAGCTGCAATTGCCAAAAACAACACGACATGAAGTTGAATGGATCAAGGTTGTGCGGGTGAGAAACCGTCGAGATCAAGGGGCGCACAGGGCAAGATTGCAACGGCGCCCATCGCCGCGCCGGAACATTACAACCAAACAACCGCCTCCATCTCCAACCCTAGGCGCATGTAGATCGAAGGAACGTGATGATCTTGCATACCAACAACGTGTTTGCATTGCTTGTTGTCACTCCAAGGGACTTCAATAATAGAAACCAAGACGGCTCACTGCATGTTATTTATCTATTCAGTGACCTCCTGTTCCTCTGCTTTGCCATCCGTGGCCACGGCTACCTCTCCACTGTCATTCTCTGGTGCAGATGCAGATGGGTCATGAGCGGCAGACTCTTTCTGGTTCTCCTCCTGCTTGAACAAGGCCGGTAAGTGCGTGGAGGGATCCACCTTGTCCAACAACGCCAGCGATGTTCTGGATGCAGCCCGCAGCGCACGCCAGGTCTTGCTCTGCTTGGCGGCCTCCAAAGAGTACTTTTCATCTTCTGTCGTGGCCATTTCGAGATCAAGGTCGTCGCTCTCAATTCCTTTGACGAGCTTCTCGGGTGATGGTGCCGTGAATCTGTTGCAAGAAGATCAGTGCCTATCTTTAGAGCAGGGGATATCATCTCTGCACATACCTTGAAGCCTCCTTGAGAGCTTCGAGTCCCTTTGCGTTGTCTACTTCTGCGAGGAAGGTCACGTCGATGGCTCCCATTGGTTTCGCCTTGAGGCGCTTGTTGACGGTCGCTTGCCGAGCACCAGACTTCGCTTCTGTGTTTTCCTCTGGGGTGACTGCTTCCTTGACGATCTGTGGACAACTCTCCAATTTCCATCTAACCCAATTCTTGTCACGGGAGAGCACAGTGTCGACCATACGATAGTAAAACTTTCCTTCTGGTCCTTCCTGCAGGTAACCAGCAATTCTGGAGCGTGTTGAAATTACCCATTTCTCCTGCAAGGTGTCAGTACGCGCTTGGATGGGTTCGCTTGCATTTGTGACACATACGTTATCCTCGCTCAGCGTGAAGCCGTACAGAAGGCCCCTGTTGGCTGACTTGGAGCTGGTTTTCTCGACCTCTGCCCACTTCTTCTTTGCTTTTTCTGTGAGAGATAGCAGAAAGTCGATGAGAATGAGCCCTTGGACAAGGATATGGCGTTGGAAGGCCAGGTCGCTCAGCTGTTGAATATTAGAGTGGATGTCCCTTCCCATTCGCACGCTGGAAAACTGACCTCGAGTTCGAAAAGTTCACGGCTAGTTAGGTATTTGGGGTTGTAGTTGCTTGCGTACTGATCGCCATTGTCATCGCCCAGCTTGCGTTTGATACCACGCTGAGCATCTCCAGCGCTCTTTGTTTGTGCGACTACCGGGGTCTTTTTAAATTTTGTCAAGGTTTTCTCGATGCCATTCTTGAAAGGACTGAAGTTCTCGTCCTCGAAGAGTCGTATGGGATTTGAAAAGTCGTGTTGAAGTCTCCAGAAGATAGGGTAGAACTCTGAGTTTTCGTTCTTCACGTCTTCGCCTTTCTTGTCCATGGAGGTTTTGGCTAGGTCCTTTGTGGATGCAGTGTCTTTACCGTCTTTCGACTTCGACTCGTCGTCAGGCTCCATTTCCATAACAACATCCATGGGCTCTGGGGCCTCGACATCTGCTGGGGGATCCTTTTCGAACACAGTAACGTTTTCGGTATGGTATTCACCTCGTAGGTTGACGGAGCTTTTGTCGCCAAGAGGGAAGGTTTGGAACAAGAAAAAGAAGACACGTCCACAGAACACGGCGTCTTCAGCTCTTGAAAGACGGCGTAGCAGTTCGTTACATGAGCGTAGAAGTGCAAGATGTGTCTTGTGGAAGTCCTTTTGGATGAGTCTTTCGCGTCTGGACTCCAGGTAGTCAAAGATGGTTCTGCAGCCCTCGGTAGTCTGACTGTCAAGCAGCTCCTCGACAAGCCAGAATGGAAGGATGGGTTCGCACTGTCCGAGTTCGCCGCAAAGTAATAAGAGGTCTAAGAAATCCCACATACGGACGAATCCAGGGGTTTTGATATCCGTAGATTGCTATTTATGGTTAGTTTGGGAAATTCCAGACAAGAACGGCGAGCGAAGAGTAGCGTACAATGGTTTCGTAGAAGATCTTCCTTGCTGCAGTTTCGACGACCGAGAACTTGTGCGCATCTGGTTGTGACTGAAAAACATCCTTGCCGAGCGACGATACTTCCTGTGCCAGGTCGGAGACAGGCAATGGTGGATCGATTGTTTCGACTGACTTGATCTGTCTGGCGCGTTGTAGCAATGCTCGCAGTCTTGCGGACACAATGCCGACCGACTGCGGCTCAGTCATGGCGTCTGCAGCCATAGCAATTACGCTGTGATGGTGAGTTGTCGATAGCGATCCTTCCAGGCTTTCTGATAATAATTGATGGTAGCCGACGGATATGATTGATGATGTGAAGCTGGGTAGTCGCGGAGGTATGTCGCAATGTGTGATGTCTCGGACTCGAACGCTCTTCCAAGTTGGGTTCACAGACGCGAACAATCTGAATCCAATACGATTGTCGGGGAGTTCAAAGAATCAATTGCTATCGTCGTAGCCATCAATAGGCTCGCGACGAGCAGCGGAAGTTTGCTGGCGCATGATTGGCCAAGACTTTTGGCCGTATTGTATGATGCTGTCGAACGGCCATCACTTTGGCGCGAAACGCGGTGAGGCGCGTCTTCCGACTCTCCGCGTATTCAATCGTTCTGACGTGAATATCTCATCCAGTAATTCCGACATAGACCAGATTGAGAGACGTCAATATGCCAGCAGCAGTACCTTCGGGCGTGCGTCCGACTGTTGAGCGAGACAATCTGGATGACATCTTCAACTATGATGCCGGCATCGATGAGACCTTCAACCGACAAGGCCAGGATTGGAGTGCTCAGGACGATGCAAACAACAACAATACCAACCAACAACAACATGATGTGCCGGTAGACATAGATGAGGAGGTCAAGGTCACAAAGAAGCGCAAGCCAGTCGCGAAACTTGACGAGGATCGGTACAAATTCACCCAACACGTTTACGCGTCGCAACGCTAACATTTCCATAGCCTTCTATCACAACAAGGAATTCCCAAACTACGGAAGATTGCCAAGGACCGCATACAGATCAAGGGCAGAGGTCACGAGTTCTCGGACATGGCCCGCCTCCTCAACACCTACCAATTATGGCTAGACGACCTCTTCCCAAAGGCAAAGTTCATGGACGGCGTATTCATGATTGAAAAGTTGGGCCACAAGAAACGCATGCAGATGATGCGAAGAGAGTGGATTGAAGAGGGTAAACCCAAGCCGCCACGCGAGGAAGAAGATGACTTTGTCATTCCAACCGAAGATGCAGCATTGGAGAACGATGGTCGCAACAACGAAGATCAATCTGCCAACACTGAAGAGCAGTCTGGGAACAACAATTCGGCACCAGAAGGACAGTCACATGTAGGAGCACAAGGAAGAAGCAACCGAAATCCGTTCGACGAGGAAGAGCCTGACGAGGATGATCTGGATGCTTTGTTGGCAGAGAGTGAGAGCATGCCAGTGACGAACACGTCAACGACAAACAACACACGGCTTGCTGATGATCAAGAGCCGGATGAAGACGAGTTGGACGCTCTTATGGCTGAGGATGCAATGAATGACAGTGCGCCAAAGAGCCTGTTCGGTGGACCGGTGTCCTCAATTACCAACACTGCACAGCGACCGGCTGATGAGTTTGACGATGATGAAGAAGCAATGGCTGGTATGGATTGGTAGTTCAGTCACAAACATGTCCTCGAGTACGCTACTCACATCGCTATTTCTCACTCTTCTGACCTGCTCACGTTCCTTGCTCCATCAATCCAATCCACATGTGTCACTCTCTTCAGAAGCAGTTCGCCCCTCTTTTGAAGCTCACAGGTCCTGATAGTGACCTGGGATAGGACAGGGTGATACGCTCAGCCACAGCTGCCAACCATCCAAGCACAGTATCTCCATTAGTAACTTGATATACACTCTGATCACACCGTAGCAATCTTCCATAAGCATTCCAAGTCCCCCAGTTCGAGAAAATTGCCCGCATATATTGTCGTCGTTGAGATGTTCACGATTCGAGGTTCAAAATTGCCGATTCACCGAATTCGACATCAATCCACATAAAAACCACAGAACCGTCTGCACCGTCTGCACCAAATTACATGTGTGAGATTTGCAATGGTAGAACAATCTTTACACATAGTCTGACCCATTTCTGGGCCCTCAGGTTCGATTTGGTTGATCAGATTGAACAAGAGCGACTGAGAGGTAGGAGCATTAGGCACGCACTTACTGTAAATCTTGGAATCAGCAGTCATACATTTTGTTGCTGGAAGCAAATCTATCACGTGATAGTGTGTTAGTCGCAGTGGTTTAGTGGTAAAATTCGTGCTTGCCATGCACGAGCCCCGTGTTCGATTCACGGCTGCGACATCTCTTTTGTCCATGAGCTCTCCATACGCTTCATCTTTTGCTCATGAGCAGTGATGGTTGCGATTGGAAGGCGGAGAATAATTTCCATTTTGACATGCTAGCATTTGCTCAATGCAGATATCTGACCGATTGTCCCAATCTTGTGACTATGCGCTTTCACAAAAGAGCTTAATTTTATGCCTTGTCACCTCTGCCCCACTTCTGAAGTGCTCCTTCGACGTGATTGATAAGAGTCCCTGCACGGCGGATACCATCTTCCTTGAAATCAACACTGTCGGTTTGCCATTCCAGCCAGTCTTGCGCCAGAGAACCCTCGGGTGCATGTAGCAGACCAACAGCCACATCGAGAAGACCAGGCCTGTCATCTCCAGTCCAGAAAACGTTCGCACCGCAATCGCCGCAAAAGTATCTTACCACTCTCTTGCATGATCCATAGCCTTTCAGAGTACCGAATGTGTGAGAGAAGGGCACACTGCCGTCGGCGGAAAGAGAGATGTCGGTAGTTGGAACGTATGCCCACTGTACAAAGTCGCAGCTGGCGGCCAGACGACAAGAGTCGCAAGCGCAGACGATTGTATGGAACTTGGTTCGGTCGGCCTTGAGCCACCAGGGGTCTTTTGGGTCGTAATCTCCACGCTCAGGGTTCTCCCAACGTAAGTCGCATCTGGGGTTGCTTGGGTCGGCAGAAGACGCCAATGGACGAGCAATCCAGAACTCGACACCCTTGCAGAGGCAGTGTGCTTGTAGTCGGTCTGATGCTTTGCTGGTAGATTGGTAGTTCTTCTCGAGCCAGCCTGCAGGCAGATCGTTGTCCAGAGTAGCATGAGTCTTGATCGGCAAATCCTCCTTGAGCCAGTTACTGAAGCCACCATCAAGGGTATCCTTGACAAATATTTGACGCTGAATCTGAACCACACCTTCCAGTTGATCAAGGGCTCCTGTGTAAATCCAGAGTTGGCCGTCAAGCTTTCCAATCACAGTACTGCCGCAAGTATCGCAGAAATAGGTTGTCCTACGGCTTGACCACTCGCTAGCCTTGAGCTTTGATAACGACTGCTGTACTGCAGTGAGGCACTCTTCTGACACATAAGTCGCACCTATGCACAGAGTTCCGGATCCATGACGGCAACTGTCGCAATGGCACACGGATGCTGTGAGAGGAAGTTTGTGCCTTGGAACCGAGAGAGACAGCTGATAATTGCCGCAAAGGCATCTTGCCCTCACCTCTTGTGCGTCGCTCATATTCGGAGGAGGTTGTGGTGTCTGGTTCCTGAGCAGCTGTTGCTATGAGTTAGATGAATGTGTTTGAATGGTCGGGTGAAGAAGATCAGGTTGACTGAAGTTGAGTTACACACGGCTGACATGCAGCATTGCTGCCTGGACGGAACAAGCAAAGCGGAAGCTGTTATGGGAACCCGCTCACTCCGTTGAAGATTTCTTACTAGACACTTCAAAAGATACAAGGGAAGGGCGCATGTAACTACAAACCTTATTGTTGCTTACAAAGACTAGAGACATTATCAAAAACGACTTCATTACCTATCTTTGCATCTTCTCGCAATCATGTCTTGAGATACGAGCTGAAGAGATGCAGGATGCTTCACAGACTACTATAGTACTCCAAAGGAAGAACTAGTCTGCCATAGTCAGCGAGAATATAGCATTGTCTTGTGATGATTTGTGCATGTTTAGAATCATGTGGAAGAGGCTCTGGCAGCGAGTTGCGAAGGACAGCGTTCTAAAAGTGTGTTGAAAATGGGGGAGGGGCTTCCGCAGTTTCCAGGGTCTCGGTAAATCACCCAATGACGTGAAGCTCATGATTCGAGGAAAGAGCGCCCCTCGAATTCGCGCAAAGTCCGAACAAGGCGCAACTCCCACAAATCTCATTCTTTGCGCACTGCTTTCGACAAGACATCATCGTCGGTCGCGCAAACATGGATCATTACGAGCCATCCTCACGGTCTCAACGGGCGTACCCTCAACGCGATCGCCCACCTCCTCCCTCATACCACGACGCGCCTCCGCCTCCATCAGGCCCTCGCGACATGTTCCAATTCCGCGGTGCTGCTGCCCGTCCTGCCGCAGATAACTACCGCCCTGGCGGCCCCGGTCCTAGACGAGATGGTTTCAACTTCTCAGCTGGCAACAATGCGCCGTCCTTCGCACCTTCGGACAACTACCCGGGCGCTAGAAGACCCCCTCGAGACTCGCGTCGTGGCGGTCGCAACAAC